>ENA-OSEY01000062-OSEY01000062.1-marine-metagenome-genome-assembly--contig:-NODE-62-length-70573-cov-6.393923_pt1 | contig 70573 bp, 48 predicted proteins | sample MGYA00248465_ERZ534230 | MGnify/ENA primary metagenome ERZ534230 (study PRJEB26409, sample SAMN06344110) | marine metagenome | isolation source: Sea water from surface | place: Atlantic Ocean:Southern... | reverse complement strand
TGAATGCCTCAAGAGTTGTGTGTACCGAATGAGTCAGATTTCCTCTGTTGATCAGTTCCAGTACTAGTGGGTGCCCTCTAGATAAGGCGTAAATGTGAGAAAAGTCGGGGTCTTGTATGGTGGGCATGGAACTAAGGAGTTGCCTGCTTGCATCGCGATCCAGGCCATCGAGCCTCAGATAGGTGGAGACCCTTCTGCCCCTAGTGTCGAACTCTGGAATCATCCTCCTGAATGATCTCGTGAAGAGGACTATTCCTGATTCCTTACATTCATCTATCCTTTCAGAAACAGAGACTAGGATGGATGCTAGTGCCTCATCGCTTATTTTATGAACGTCATCGACAACTATCAGAGAAGGTGTCCTATTCAACCCCTCTATGATTAAGTTGGAGCAAATAGAGGGATTGGGGGTTTGGGCGCCTTGGAGATAATCTGACAACTCTGTTTGACCCAGGAGGCCCTGCCACTCCCCGATAGCCTCCAGAAAGGCGCGTGATCCATCCCACTCCTGGCATCTGTGGAACAGCAGATTCCTCCTGTGAGTGAACCGTTCGATCACCTTAACTGCAAGGGCTGTTTTGCCTATTCCAGCAATTCCTGGGACAATCACCGATGTTGATGATTCCTCAAGGAGGGTTGCAATTTGATCCAACTCCTCGTCCCTACCATAAAATTGCCTGACACGAGGCATGTCCGCCAGAGATGAGACGAATTGTCGTTCAATGTGTTTGGTCAAGTCCCTCTCAATGAGTCCGGGGTTTAGGCTTGTTAGATCGATTGTCGCATCATCATCCATATACCTCAGAATGTCAACATGCCGTAGCTCAATCTCCGATTTTGAAACCAAATCCGCTATTGAAAGTTCTTCAATAACCCCTCCTGATTGGATAGTTTTCACTAATTTTTCCGACACTGATTCCCATACTTCGTCCGAAAGCGATACCCCTTCGTCGGTCAAGAAGTATGCCTTTCTTTTCCTTGTGACCCCTGTGATATGTGCCTGTCTTTCGATTACATAACCGGATTCCTTCAGAGAGCCAATCGCCCTAGGTACGTTTGACCTAGCGATTGATACCGCATTCGCTATACCCATCTGAGATAATGCAAAGGGTACCTCGACCCTATCCCGGAAATCAGCGTAGTCCCTAAGATGGAGCAGTATGCGTATTTGCACACCAGGCCGGGCGGTATTATGACGAGACACGATTTTACCCTACGTCCTTCTCAATGAAAAGGATTGTTTACAGATGATCGTAATCGGGGAATACTCAATTTTTGCCCTCAGTGACCCATTCTCCAGCCTCTACATCCCACAGCCATCCCGGGTTGTCTGGGTCTTTGACATACCTCTGACCTTCAGTCTGATCGTCATCCTGGATCCCCTCTTCTTCACCAAACTCGATAAATCTCGCGCCAGTGGCGACTAGAATTGCAATCAACAAGACTAGTCCTCCAATCAATCCCAGCGGGAGCCCATCACCATCACCTGAACCATCTGATATCGTCGAGCCATCGATTGGCGTGCCTACGCCCATCGTAAATTGGGGGGTCACGGCTCCGATTATCCTATTGGATGGTATGAGGAGTTCCCATGTGCTGTCATCTTTGACTACCGTCGAATTAGCGGGATTGGAATCGATGTACGCAGTGACGGCCCTACCCGGAATGCCAGTTCCGTCGAATAATATTCCTTTATCACCCGATCCAAGAGATGTTTGGTCCGGGGCATTGACAGAAAATACTGTTGGGATTACGATGAAGTCTACCGGGTCGGACTGGACCTTTGAACCAAAGACGTCTTGTGCGATAAACACAACATTCTCCATGGTCCACTCTGACATATCCGTAGTGTAGAAGGCCATCACATCAGGATCATAGGTAGCGATTCCTGAGGAGTCTATCCTAATGCCGATGGCATGTTGGTCATCGACAACTGCAAGGATAATGTCCTGGTCAACATCGGGGTCTGAAAAATGGTCATTGAGGTCGATTGTGGCGAATGTACACCGATCCAGGAGGTCCAGGTTCTCGGCATCGCAATATAGGGTGAACTCCTGTTTCCAATCTGTGTTGTCGAATACTGGCCGATTGTTGTCTTTGTTTGGCGGGTTGTCCGCAATGAACTCTATTTGGTCCCATTGTGAGTACCCTATGCCATCAAAGCTACGAGCGAAGATAGTGTATGGTCGATCATGTTGTAAGTTCCCAGAGTCCCATTGGGTGGACCAGTAATTACCATCGATTTCTGAGCCTGTGAGGGTGATTGTGTCGATGACGATACTATCAATTGGGTCTCGAATCTCGATGTCTATTCTATTCACTAAGCCATCGGGGTCCTGAGCCACTCCCGATATCACTGTGTTCTCTGATGCCTCTACGTACGTTCCATCTACGGGCTGGGACAACTGTATCAGTGGGTTTCGGTTCTCGTTGTCAATTGTCAGAGTTAAAGTGACAGGGTTGCACTCACCCACGACTCCTACGCAGAAATCTGAGTCAGAAGCCCATATGGTGAAAGTGTAATCGTCCGAGATTCTAGGAAGTGCAGCGTAGCTCCACTCATAGGTCCAAGTATCCCCGGACCAGGTGGCGTCAGCAGGCGTATCGCTGTAATATTCCGATCCCTCGATAACGAAAAATACGTCCTGTATGTCAGCGCCGCAATTAGTTGGGCATCCATAGTCATCGTTTGCTGTCCCAGAGAATATTATTTTCTTGTCATCATTCCTGTGGGTGGTCGAATCTGCTGGTTCTGAAATGGAGACCAATGGGGGTTGTGTGTTGAGTTTGACTGTCTTGGTAATGATTTCACTGTAGTCGAGTCCGTCGAATGATCGTATCTCGAAGACGTAGTCATCCTCAGGGTATGAGGACATGTCCAAAGAGTACTCCCATGTTCTGAATGGATGATTTGTCCCTGTGACTTCTCCAGCAGCCATTCCAGAGGTATCGATAGCTACTCCAGCGTCATCCCAAGAGCCGGTGAATGGGTCCTTGACCTCAACTCTGTGAACGTATCCCTTCTGAGCCCACATGGACTCCTCTGCGGACGGGTAGACTCCTATCCATTCCCCATCCCATGCTGAACCTGTGATTGTGACAGTTCTCTTGAATGAGGTATCGCTTGACTCATCGACGCCAATTGAGGGTGCGTCGTTCTCCAGGACCACCGTACCCTCGTATGTTGACTCCTGAAGCAGGAAGTCATAATGATAGTATCCTGAACCAAATTTGTACCCAGTGACGAAATATTTCGACATTTCTCGGGAGCCAATTGAATAGTCACATGAGTCATCTTGCGTATCATAAAGTAGATCGCCGTCGTTGTCTACTCCATCTGAGCAAGAGTCCTCGTACTCGTCATCTGCGAAGCCATCTGGATTGTCACCACCCTGAAGCCCCCTGAAGTCTAAGTGTGAATTTGATGGAAGCGCGATCCATGGTGTGCGGCCATCGTCGAGAGTCTCGAGGGAGTAAAGATCGTTACCGACGCCGTCTTCGATCAGGATATTCGCACCTGGAACCGCTGAACCTTTGGCTATCGCTTGGAACCTGACCATTTCGGCCCGCTTAACTTGAACGGAGTAAAACGTCGGCTGCGTCGCTATTTGGATTTTCGATAGATTCAGATTCAATACGTTCGAGAATGTGAAGACTGTGGAATTGTTGTCCATGTTCAATGCCAGGGGAAAATCGCGAGGGGTGTAGTCTGGGCATATAGCGCAGCTTTTCGTCTGATGCGGCACGATATTTGTGTCCCAATCACCATCGGGGATTCCGTCATTGTCATTGTCGACTACCCCTGGCCATGCCTCTTGGTCATCCCAAGCAAGTCTAACTGGTACTTCACCATCCGCCGCATTCGGGATAGTTTCAGATTGTACTGTGACTGAGGATTTCGTCACATCGTAGGTGCTCGTGACTCCATTCCACTGATTATCGGTGAAGAAGGCTAATGATCCATATTGTTGGGCTCCAGCAGCCCCAGTGTCAAAATTTTGTATTACGGCTCCAGCTGCGTTCAGGTTCCAAGTATTCCTTTGGACATTTAGAAGGGCCCCAGTTGCCCTGATACCATCCGCCGTGCCTCCTGCTGTGAAAACGTTGTCCACCAGTGTTGCCCCAGCCCTGTGAACCATGACTACTGGGCAAGTAAACTCCCCGCCCCAATGTGTGTTGCTTTGGCAGCTGCCAGTACCGGGGGTTGAAACCTGGTTGTTTGCAAAGTAAAGCCTCCTAACGTCAGGGTTGTCTCCAGCCCAGTAATCTCCTGCGATCACGGGCTCCCTAGCTATGTCACTGATCGTATTATTCTGGGCATCGACATCGAAGGAACCGATGAGCCACAGTCCGTTCCAACCACCTATGGGGCCTATGTTATTGCCGTGGATTATCGCTCGGCTTGATTGAACGGCGATGCCAGATCCTCCCGATGCTCCGCTCAAGTCGTTGTTATGGATCTCAGCCAGTGACCCTGCGTAAGCGGTTATCGGGGTTCCTTCACCAGTGGAGATGATATTGTTTGAAATATTGGTTGGATATTCTTTGGCCCCCACCGTGATCATGCCGTTGATGTCCACACCATTGCAATTTACACTCAATGATGAGTTGGAAACTTTTCCAGCAGAGGATCTGTAACTCAATCCAAAATCGCCACTGATGACATTAATGTTGACGAACTCTGCAAATGACTCCTCGACCCATACAGCGGATCGGCCGTTGTCCTGATTTCGACATCCCCTTTCGGTTGAAACAAAATCTGAATTCTCAAAGACGATAGGGATACTCCCTGTACCTCCTCCATATATCTGTACAGCGTTTCCTGTCACGCCGCTCTGCTGGTCATTTCCAACGGTGTAAAGACCCCCGACGAACCTGGGTTGGGCCAATTCTGTCGCAAGTACGCTGGATGTGTTCGTATCAGTGAACTCCAATTCGACTAATTCGGGGGATGCTCCTTGCAATACCAAAGCACCATATCGAAATTGATTCACAGTCGGGACTGGGAACGGCACGCCCCATGCTGAGTCTATATCCAGTTGACGTAGGGCAGTCTCTGAGAGGTCTATTGTACTGCGGATGATGATACCTTCGCCACAAGAGGGGTCGTCTATGCTGAGCGTGGATGTTCCAAAGGTCATACCCCTGCAATCGCCCTTTGCAGAGGCGTTTGACGGCTCGAGCCATGTCATTGTTATGCGACTGGAAGAAGTTGCATCTTGAGAGGCGCCGCAGGATGCCGCGCCGACGCATAGGTTCCCACGTGCCTCCAATGATGTACCATTTGAGAAGGTGATTTGAGTTGAGGGCTCGATAATGAGCTTGGCACCCGGTGATATGATTATGTCTCCACTGACAGTATGTGTCCCAGACCATGTCTCGATTGAGTCGATGTAGCCTGAGCTAGTAGTATTCTGAGCAGATACGGTGGAAGCCGGTGCCACCAGAGCGGCCATCGTCGAGAGTATCAGGATGAGTACCAATGCTTTGCTCTTCATCACGGGTCGGTCGCTCATGGTTCTACTGGGGCCGTCAATAGATATAACCCTAGGCGGAATATGGGTGTCACCAATCGTAAGCAGAGGCCTCCACTGCGTCCCGCCATGCCACTGCATCTAGCATGCCATACCCCGATCGAATATCATGCCCCATCTGGTTTTTAATTGGTCGAGCACTCTCCGCAAGGGCCTTCTTGACATGGAATATACGATCATCCCCCTCAATCGTGAGGTCTATGAGGCCCTTTTCAGTTAGATCCTGCAAAATCAATGCCAATGTTGCAGTGACGAAGATTGCTGCGTCGCTTGTACCAGTTGAATATGCATATGGGGGGGATTTCTGGCTGGAAACGGTGGAGAGGATATACGAGCCTGGTGCAAGTATCTCGGGTTTCTGATTTGGCCAGACTCTGTCCAACTGGTTATAGGGATCTAAGTTTGAGCCGATCGAACTGTTTGACCAAGGCGTAAGGAACCTATCATATGCACCGACGCTTATGACGCCCTCCACATTTGCGGGTGTCGAGACATCAATGTTATTTGGTCCCGCATTTCCCGCCGCCGCTACAACAAAAATCCCACTATCCAAGGCATCTTGAACAGCACCTGAGACAGACCTTGAGGCTTGTTGGGATGAGGCTTCGAATGGCCCACCTAGTGATAGGCTGATTATATCGGATCGCTGAGAAATCCTACACCATTGTATCGCATCAGCGACCCTGACGCTGTTTCCGGTAGTTCCCTCAGGGCCCAATCCGACGGCCACGCTGAGTGTCACCTTAGGAGCCATTCCTTGCAAGGGTCCTGAGCCATTAGCGATAAGCAGACCTGCCATTGAAGTCCCATGGTGGGATTGGCTTACATCCCTCACCTCCTCATGCTGAAAGGCGTAGAAGTCCCTGAATCCATCTAAGTTCATGTTTCTAAAATCAGGGTGAAAGGGGTCTATACCTGTATCGACTATGCAGACCTTAACCCCACTGCCATCTAGACCCTCATCGCCGAGCAGTCGCACACCAGATGACTCGTAGGCCCACTCGGAGGCGGGGAGGTATGGCGTGATGAGTGGCTGAATCATCGGCCATAGCAACATCATTACGACGATGCTGGCAGCTCCACCGACTGCTCCGTATGGCCATACGAATGGTACCACAGTGTACATTGGCCTCCTCAGGTCTCTCGCTTCTTTGTCGGAAAGCCCGTAATCTTCCCCAGTGTATCCCTCGGCACCCCTGTCGACCGCGGTGAGAATCGCCCTATCCTCGGGCTCAGGCATTAACTCTACGCCGTCTTTGGGCATTGTTAGTCACCCATTCTCGGTTAGAAAGGAGCTTTGGGTTTCCTGCCTGGCCTTCTTGTAAGGACGATCAACAGGCCCCCGAGTACGATAATGAGTACTATCATCAATACCTGAGTCGCATCCCCTGCCTCCTCGACGCTTGGAGACTGTAGATTGTATTTTTTGGTGTATGGCTCCTCTGAAGACTCTTTTCCATCTACTGACTCAATGGAGAATACTATCCAAGCATCACCTTGTGTCAGGGTGGTGAAATTTAGATCCAAATAAGCCGTGCCTTCCATTCCCGCAGGTACTGAAAGAACAGCGCTGGCGTTGATGCCAGAGGGGTCTGATAGTGCGGATGTCTGGTGGTCCGCCCTAACGATTACTTCCTCTGCCCCGACGAGACCTTGATTTTCGATCGTTAGAACTACTGTCTGGACTGATCCGTAAACGGGATCCTTACCACCACCTAACCATGAGACACTATCCCTGTCAATGGACAGGATGGCATACTGGGCGGATACGTCAATTTCCACGGGCTCGTATTCCGTTTGGTCATCGCCTATTACGTACATGGTGAGTTTGTATGGATCAACAGTCGCGTTCTCCGGTGCACCAAGAATGACTGAGAATGCTTGACTCTCAAATGCTCCAATGGTCACGGATTGGGCCCCAGTTCTCGTCCAACCCGGGGGCAATGCATCGTCATCGAATGAGACTGAGTAGACCTCATCCGAGTTGCCGTCATTTTGGAAAGTGAGTTGGATGGTCTCCTGAGAACCAGGCCTGACAGCGTAGATGTCATCAGGGGCCTGTGCGAGGCTCCAACCAGTTGTTTTTGGGACGTTGACTTTCACCTCAACGTCTTCATTGACGCCATTGTCTGAGAATATCTGGACTGTCACGGTTCTTCCATTTGAGAAATGGCGTGCCACTGTAGAGTTGGGAGGTGTTATTTGCACTTTGACCGTCTTTTGATCGTCTTCGATGGACATCAAGAGTGTCGGTGAGACTGAATATTCCCCTGATCCATTGTCAAACAAAACAGTCCAATCAGATCCGTCAGTTCCCGGGACTGTAGCCCTTAGATTGAATACATCGGATGTCTCATGTCCTTCATAGTCAACTTCGATATCTAAGAACATGGGGTCGTAGCCGCCTTCTCCGTCGCTATTGGCGAACAGGATGCCGTCCTCGTTAACAGTGGCAGATGATGTGGAGGCCAATAATGCTGAGATTTCGCTGTTGGATATTCTGTTGAACCTGAGGTCTAACGGCGCGGTCTCAAACGCGTCTGAAATCGTTGACGATGGGATACTAATGGACTGGCCTGCCTCGTATGTCATTGTCCTGTCCTGTTGTTCTACTGCGAAGTCTCCAGAGATCGTTAGTGGCCCAGATGGTAAGAGGATTCTAAGGTCCCCGTCATTGGGTACCGCGAGTCTCCAATCCAATGACGGCCCGGATTCTATCAGGAGTGTTAATTCCTCATCTATAATGTCTGATCCCTCTATGTCCCTGTCTTCTGATGAGATTGAATGCAGGGTACCCTCGTAGTCGAGCCATGAACCATTCATCAGGAGCCAACCCCCTGGCACAAGATCTACGTCAGCTTGTCCGCCGTTCACTAGATCGGCGAATATTTGGGTAAAGGCAACTAAGTTCCTGGTTGTGTCTCGAACCTGAAGCACATATCTTCCAGGTTCAAGGTCAACAGTCCAAGTTCCGTCCCATTCACTGTCACCGCCCTTTTCGGCGGTTACTTGTGGCATAGCAAAACCCTCTCTGGGGACTAGGAGTATTTCGACATCATCAGACCACAGAGGATCTATCGATTGGCCTAGGTATGTAACAGTGCCCGAGGCTGTGACTGTGCCTGCAGTTAGCTCGATGTCTAGGTCAATTGGCTCTCCATGGATTGAAGAGTTGTCCTGCATGGTCGCAAATCCATCCTTGGAAACTGTGATGCTCAGGGAAGTATTCGATGGGACCAAGGTGGAGTATGTTCCTGTTTCATCGGTTTTCAGCTCGATAACGGTTTGGCCGTATTCAAGTGTCACACTAGCATTGGAAACGCCCTCTGCAACATCAGCCTGGTCATCTTTGTCGAAATCCCAGAAGACCTTTCCGGAGAGTGTGACTTCCTTGCGAGCATCTAGGAGGACCTCTCGATGTTCACCTGCTAGAATTCGGTCTATGTGGGTTTCTTGAACCAGAATTCTAACACCGCTAGTCTCCGTGTCATGGCTTACGCTCCAATTACCGGGTACGAGCAATGTCGATGTGAATCCAGTTTCACTTGTTGCGGGCATCTTGATTGTTCCAAGCCCATCCAACGATTGTAGGATAATTTTCTGGTCTGGGATTCCGTCAGAGGTTTCAGAGTCCGAAATTGTGAGATTCAACGTGGCCATCTCCGTTAGTTCAACCATTATCGGTGATGATTGGTCGCCAGCGATCACATCAATTGTCGACCTCGCACCCAAGACAGTTTCATCGCCTGGCTCATAACCATCTATCTCGATTATTGTTCTCCCCTCGGGCAGTAATGCGAGTATGTTGCCTTCGTCATCGGTTGATAGAGATGTGACGATTACAGGCTCTCGGTCAACATTTCTGAACTTAACCTCCAGATCGGCAACCGGGGCAAGTAGTTGATCTATGAATGTAATATTCACGACGCCCTCAGGGTCGAATCCAATATCTCTATGCAACGTTGTTGCCTCAAGAGGGATCTGAATGTTAGTGGAACCCGTGAGGATCCTAGTCCCATGAAGTGTCTCACCAGGGTTGAGTATGCTGGTTTCGATCAAGTAATTTCCTGGCTCGAGTTGCACACTGGCGATTCCTGTGGCCAGAGTGGTAAAGTTCTCTTGGATTCCACTTTGACCTAGGGGCACGACTCTGAAATCGGCAATGACCCCAGTGCCGTTCGTGGCATTACCGTCCCTGGAAGAGTCGATGAATGCGAATAGATTCAGCGTGCTGTTGTCGGGGAATATGGTTAATTCGATCGTAGTGTCTGGTTCCGTTGTTGTGGTGGTGTGTTCAAAGGCACTTTCCAACAATGAGATATCCCATTCCCCGCTTGGAAGGGCAATCTCGAAGTTGCCGACTTCATTTACATCAGAGGTCCAGGTTACATCAGATGTTGTGTTGGTTGCGATAACTCTCAGTGGCTCCCAGCCCACGATGGAACTGTCGTACAGGTAGTCACCGCGGTTAACTGAAACAAAGCCCTCGTAGACAACTCCTTTTCTCGTGACTAGATCGATGGGGCCGTTTTCCTCGGATGTAAACACGACCAACCCATCGACAAGATTACCCAATCCGACGGTAGATGTGAATGTGACATTCTCGCCCACCGGAAGTGTGAACTCAAAATTCCCCTCGCCATCTGCAACCGTAGAAATCTCGAAGCCGGACCATCTGGCCACAACTTCGGCAAATTGGACGTAGTCATCCGGCTCCGGGGTACTTTCATCATCTGATGTGTAGACGGTTCCAGTAAGTAGAGAGCTTGTCCTGAACTGGGCGGTCATGGATAGGTCCTCGTCGAGGGTTATCAACTCCCAGATCTGTGTGTCTCCATAGGTGTAGTTCAGATGATATTCACCAGGTATTAACTCCGCTTTGTAGGTCTCCGTCTCAGAATCGTAGTTCATTTCGTAGATCCCTAGTCCTGTTGCGCCTCTGATTGTCAGGTCTAGGTCAGGAACAATAACACCCGACTCAGACAATAGGGTGATCTCAAGGTCCGAAGTCAACGGGACAATGAGATCTAGATCTATGGATCCTGTAGTGGCATCCTCTGGCAACACGCTTGCTACTAGGTCGTAAAAGCCATCCAAATCAGAGTCATAAGATATCGTGTGCGATCTGGCTGGTATTGGTCCGATTGAGATTGCTCCACCCTCCCCGATGGGTATTGAACATGGAGATGTCAGTCTGTCAGAACATGGCTGTGCCGCAGAGTCTCCTTGCAATTCGGTGTCCGTTAGTATCACATTCCCCGTGGTTTGAGATCCATCCTCCTGCGACAGGAGGGCGTTGACGGATAGGCCCTCCACTTGCACGAGTCTTGTTTCTGCTGAGGGGGTTCTGAGAATTTGGAATTTCTCATCAACCTGAATTTCTTGGCCGGTATCCATCACGATTCGTACGCTGTATTCCCCAGGTATGGCATTGGAGATATGGAAAGTACCCTCCCTAACCATTAGCCCGCTAAATACTCCGTCGCCTTGGAATACTCCGTTGCCTGTTATGGTCCCAGAGTTACCTTCCTCTACCACGAATCTGCCTGCGGCGGTGAAAGACGCATTCTCATAGTCTCGGATAAATTCCGATTGGCCTGCTGATACGAATCTTCCCGTTGCATTGACTGAACCAGAGACAATTATCTCTCCGTTCTGAGACGTGCAGACTTCCATGTTGTCTGGCATTGTGTCATTGGCGTCACAAGTTGATGGCAGGGAGCCATCAGAGAGTGTGCCTGTGAGTATCCCGTTTCCAACGAAAGTTCCAGTGCCGATGACTGACTGGTTGTTTCTAATGGTCTGACTCAACCTTCCTGTGAATTCCTCTGCTTTGGCCGGGCTCGATGAGTCAAATTGGCCTGAGCCGTCGAAGATTGCGGTACCCTCGCCTGCGAAGTAAAGGCCCTGACCCTCTATTGAGCCCGAAGATGTTGGGACTGCATATCCTTGGTGGGTGGCATCAGGATCTGATGGTGTAAGAATTACTGTGGCATCCTGTATTGGGTTGCCAGAAAAGGATTCGTCACCAGTCCATTGGACCTGCCCCGTCGAGGTGACTGCAGGTACCCTGACGTCGACTGTCAGTACTGAGGCCCCGTTACTGTGTCCTTCCTCTCCTGTTACCATCAGGACCTCGGCTCCGAGGTATGTTGTTCCAGCTACTCCACCCAAAATAGCTGTGATGGGATTGATGGTGCGATCTTCCCCATCAAGCTGCTCTCTGGTTATGTCGGAAAGCATGTCAAAAGCACCCGATTCGATTTGGGATCTTGGCCCTGTTTCATCCACTGCTCCGTAGAAGGCGCTGACTCGTATTTTCCCAGAGGGAATCGTAGAGGTGAAGTGACCTTCATCATCGGTTGTTTCTGAGCCAATGGGTATCCAGTAGGTCCTTGGGTCTGTGTCGGTACCTTCTTCATAACTGAAGGCGTCTCTCTCAATCAGAATCTTAGCATTGGGGACGGGTTCACCAGTTTCTAGCGTCACTTGCCCATTCAATGTTGCACCACTGTAGTACTTGAGTATCTTAACATTGGAGTTGGCGATGCCTATGGCGTTGTAGTAGCCGCTTGGGTCTTCGCGCGGGTCGCTCCAATTGTATATGTCAGGTGTACCATCGGAGTCCGAGTCCGTGTAGTCGGATCCGTCGTCGTGGTAATTTGCAAGAACAAAGTGGTTCATCATGGCGCCCGGGAGGGCATAAGCGTTCCTTAGGGGGGTCGTGGGCGTTCCGGATTTAGCCCATGTGGGCCCAGGTTGTCCGGTGTTATCGGGGTCTAATCCCAGAGACGTAGTGCCATACCCTACGTATATTCTGGCCAGGAAAGTTTCGAAGAATTCGGGTTGCTGGATGTAGTCGATGTCTTCAAGGCTAATTATCTGGCTTTGATCTGTTATGGCGCCTGATTGTTGCCGGACTATGTCATCCAGATATTCTTGCTCATATTCGCCAGCTGTTCTTGGGATTATGGGGCCATCCCCCCTTCTGGTGAGGTAACTGCTGGAGATGTAGTCTTCTGGATCAAGGCCCGCCAGTGTCGTTGGAGCGTAGAAAATACCAGTGGTTTGGCCGCCATGATAATTGTAGCCCTCGTAAAACAACCCGCCCAAGGGGTAGAGTCTGTCGTCAATTGCGAAATATCTGACATCAGAGTTCCTTTGGGCTGTTTCCCCCAATCTTCCCTCAAAGGTTTGTACATCATGTTGTATCTCACTGAGATCGGAGACCAAACCTACGATTTGATCGAGATCCAAAACATGGGTTATGAATGCTCGGCCAACTGCCAACTTGGCGTTGTTCCTGTGGATTCCCGTGGATAGGTCATTGTAGTCCTCTATGAGGTCTGAAGTGTATCTGTAGTCGCCAATGATATAGTGCGTGGGGCTCTCAGAGAAGTAGCTAGAGGATGATCTAGTTGTGTTGTAAAGCTTCATCGCCTCACTAGAGTCGTCAATGCGGTCTTGAACTATCTCCCCTCCATCGATGACGTACCAGCCATACTTCGATGGCAAACCTGATTTGGCTAGGAAAGCTCCCTTGACCAGTTGTACCTCATCATCCTCGTGAACCAAAGCAAGTGCACGAGCCTCGACGTCTTCGGAGGACATACTGTGAATTCGCTCCAGCTCCCGGATCTGGTTCTCCTCGAAGTATTGTTCCAGGACGGCTCTGTTGTCAGCATCTGAAACACCGCCCATTCTTAGTGCGTTCATTGCCAACAGGGAGAGCACATCCGCCTGCCCCGAACTAAGTAGGATGTTTCCTGATATGGGTATCCCAGATTGGAAGTTGTCTGCGACGGTGGGATGCTGTCCATGGGACAAGGCTTGGAACCCGTAGTCCCACCATGAAAGGAAAGCAGGCCGTTCAGTGAAGGAAGATTCGGCATCCTGTTCGGATAGCCACTCATATGCCATATTCCATCCCCCTCCATTGAAACCTGGGCCGAAGGTTCCCAGATACCAGCAGCCACTGGAGCAACGATCGTCAGGGGAGTATTGGTTGGAGTTCAATACCGAAAAACCCAGAACTTCGTATCGGAGCACGTCGGGCATGATCCCTTGAATTGCCTGATCGACATCTCCCGCTGATGAGTCTCCCCTGGGTATTCCTGAGTCGATGCCGTAGGTCGCGTGTTGGGAGAAGACGATGAGGAGGACCATAATAGCCGCAGGGACCCCTGGTCTGGACCTGCTCGCAGAGAATGTGCTGTTGAATCTGGCCCTTGGCGATCCGATTCCGGTTTTCTTCCAGTGTTTTACGAATTCTGTGGGGTTCGCGTACGCCCACATTGCAGTGAGACCCACGCCGCCAACTACGGCCATCGGCGGTCCTGCATTGAATATGAAACGCCCTGCGGTCCATGACATGTAAGATGCAACTACGATCCATGTTCCCAATGTAAATGAGGCTAGGTTCTCCTTCCTTCCCCCCCTCCATATCAGAATGAGGCCGTATCCGATAGCGGCAATGGTGACGATAGGACCGAATGAGGCAAACAGTATTCCTCTGTCGGGTGCTTGAGCTTCCCCTATTGTTGAGAAAACCTTGTTCTTGGAGAAGTAAAACCCACCAGTGACCAGTATGTCCCATCCTGCATACAAGTCAAGGGTCTGAAGGATATACAGGCCACCAAGTACGAAGAGGGACAACGTCGCAGTAGTTGTAAAGACCATGAGCCATGGCTTGTCACGAGAGGCAGAAATAACGTAGCCGAGGCCAAGCGTGAATCCAAGCATGTACAGGAGGGGGGCCATGCCACTTGGGTTTGTCAATAGGTTCATACCCGGCCAAATGTAGAATGGCAGTGGAATTAGGATCGCAGCAAACAGCATCTGAAGCATTGTAGCGGTGATTGGTAAGGTGTCCCTACCCCTGAATAGGTTCAAGAAAACGATGCCTGAGTATCCAAGGAAGAGGATTCCAGGGGCGTAGACATAGCCCTTCCATGCAAGACCAGCAGTCGCGAACGATATTCCTGCTAGGGTTGAGTGTATCATGGTTGTTCGATGATTGCGCCACATTACCCTTATTCCCGCGAGGATGTATAGCGGATTCCACGAGGTTCTTGAGAAGAGCCTCTCTTGTTTGATGTCCAACATCGACCTAACCCACCAATAGAAGCCAAGTGTCAGGAAGAACATAGCGAATGAGTCGTGGTCTGCGAGGCCAAAAGTTGAGTGTGTAATGTGGCCCGGCATGAATGCGATGAGCCAAGCAGCAGCAATGCCCGCCAAGGGGGAATGGAACCTTTTGGCCATTGATGCTACAGGGAGTACGATCAATGCGCCCCAAATGGCAGGTTGGGCTTCTACTGACCACCAAACTGATTCAGCGAGAGGCATGTCGGCAATCCAGGAGAGGAAGATCCCACCCAGTGCAAGTGACCATGAAAATAGCGGTGGTCGAGGGTTCAATCCTCCCACGGGGTAGTTGCGGTCCGCATCAAAAACGAAATGCGCCCTTTCGTAAGCAACATAATCTATGATCCGCTTCATGTACCAAGGATCAGATCCGCCTGACATGTCCCACTCTCCGATCACAGATGCGTTCATGGCAGGAATCACATTCCAAACGACTCTAACGATGAATCCTGCAACAAGGGCCATACCCACTAGAATGGCATAGCTATGGCTTTGCCACCATTTCCTCAGGGGAGATGGTTCCCTGAGAGGAGCCATGGCACCCAAGTGCCCCCTTGATGCCAGTACTATAACGCCCACATTTGACCAGAAAGTGATTAAGAGCCAAAGGATCATTGGGTATGATCCGTCTTCTGTCAAGGCATTTGGGAAACCTGACACTCCTATATCGTTCAGTCTTCCTAAGGTGTATATTATCCAGTTGAGGGATAACACTGCCGCCAGGACGTTCCACCTCTCAGACCTGAACATTGCGACGATCAGTACAATTGCTGCTGAGAACAACCCCCAAAACGGGCCGAGGAAGGCCCCATCTTCGTAGACTTGGGGATCGTCAATCGAGGACAACCAAATAAGGGGTATAATGAGTGATGACATGGTAGCACCACCAACAATATGGGTAGACTTACTGGTCACGTCGAAAGGCAGTTCCGAGAGTAGTCCCTTCTCACTTGCCCTGTCTATTGTCTTTGACAGAATTAGCGAAACATAGAGAGAACCCATCAACATGACTGCCATCATGGCCGAGAATCTGGCCCCTAGGTAAGCACGGGTTGCATTGGTTTGCGATTCGTCTGGTACCTCTGAGGTCAGGGCAAAGATCATTGCAAATTGTATTCCAATCAAACATCCAATGAGGAAGTTAGCCTCCACAGGACGACCCTTGGATACCATAAAGTGTGTGCTGAAGGAGGCAAAAAGGAAAGTCATGCAGATCGCAGCGGGGGCGAAAAAGGATGCCAGTATGGAGGTCAGAACAAAAGCGCTGGGGGCAATAGCGCTGTTTAGGTTGCTCCCAGAGGGGTGCTCCGAGCTGATCCTCCCGAAAGCCGCGCCAATGGCGGCTACGGCTGGAAGAGCAAGGAGGCCTATTTCATCCGTCCATCCATTCAATCCCGAGACCTGAGCAGCGATCAAGAACACAAATAAGGCGGCTGCCAGCATAATTGGGCCGCCGAGTGTGCCTTTGATTTGGGCCGCATCGGTGTTGCCGTTTTTGTCTATCATTTTCATTCACCCAGTACAGCCGAGGCTGTCCAGCATCGCGGCCACCTTGCCTCTCCATTTAAGCGGGACGGTTGCATTATCAATCTATGATATGGGATTGCAGGTACAAAACTAAGTCTCGAGGGCCTTATGGCCAATGTCTTGCCTGTAGTGTCCACCCTCCATACTGACTTTTGATATTCGACTGTATGCACCATTGATCGCGCCCTCTAGGGTGTCAGAAATACCAGTCACACTCAACACCCTGCCGCCAGATGACACCACTAAATCTCCATCAAGTCTGGTACCCGCATGGTGGATTATCGCTGCTGTTCCATCTTCTTCGAAAGAGGTTCCACTCACAATTCTTCCCTTTATGGGTTTGTCTGGGTATCCCTCAGAAGCCAGAACTATCGTCGCAGCGTGCTTTTTACTAACATCGAGTTTGAAATCTGACAACTTTCCCTCTGAGACTGCCATGAAAAGTAGTCCTAGGTCAGACTGGACTAATGGAAGTGTCACTTGGGTTTCAGGATCCCCCAGTCTGACATTGAATTCAACTACCTTCGGATCGCAGTCATCTATCATCAGGCCAATGTAAAGGCACCCCCTGTAGGGGCCACTCCCACCGGATAGGAATTCGTGCATTGGCTCAACAATTCTACTTATCACTCGATCCATGACCATTTTTGTTACGACTGGAGCAGGAGCATAGGCTCCCATTCCGCCGGTATTAGGTCCCGTATCGCCATCGTTGAGCCTTTTGTGATCTTGGCTCGAAGGCAGGATGGAGAACCCCGACTCATCCATTAGGACAAGGATTGATGCCTCTTCACCGGGCAAGAATTCCTCAATCAGAACTTTTCCGTCTGTCTCTATGGCTCTTTTTACAGCATCTCTTGCATCAGCGATGTTCTCAGTTACCGTGACGCCCTTTCCTGCTGCTAGACCGTCCCTTTTGATCACCCAAGGTTTGGAAAAGCCACCCAGCGCACTATCGATCTGGGAATTCTCTGTGACCATAACCGAACCAGCTGTTGGTACTCCTAGCCTCCTCATGATACTCTTCGCATACTGCTTGGATCCCTCAAGTAAGGCACCCTCCGCATTCGGACCAAAACAATTGATTCCCTGTTGCCTCAACCTATCGGCTAACCCTGCCACAAGAGGTGCTTCAGGCCCAATTATGACCAAGTCTGCTCCTATTCGGACTGCTAATTCGCACAAACCATCTATGTCCTCCAATGCTACCTCATGATTCGAACCAACCATAGATGTGCCAGCATTTCCCGGAGCGACATGTATGTCTGCCACTGAAGCCGATTTAGCCAGTTGAAGTGAAATCGCGTGCTCCCTTCCACCTGATCCAACAATCAATACGGTGCCTTTCTCCATGGGTGTCGCATTGAGTGACAGCATATGACTCAATTCATCAATATGGGACAGATTTTAGTCCCAGCCTGTAGCCAAGTATGTTAGTAAGCCTGTGCATTATTGGTGTAAGGACAAGCAAAGCGATGACGTATGGCATCACACTTTCCTCGAAAAAAATCGTGTCCTCGAAAAGAAGCGCAGTGCACGTGAAAATGGCCAGTGCAAAGGGTATTGTGTCCAAAAGTGGGGCCCGAGAAGAGACATCACCCTCTCTCCTCAACCCCCTGCGTCTCTTCACGAAGGAGCCGCAGCTGTCCCCGATCATGCACGAGAGGCCTAATGTAAATCCGATTATTGCTGCTGAGGCCAATGGGTCTGCGTGGTATGCGAATGATTCAATGGGCATGATTCCAACGGGATCCAGGAACGGACGATTATCGGATGTCACTCTCCCTTCCCAAAGGATATGTGCGATCACAGTTAGAGTAGCGGACAATACCGCTCCGCCAAACAGCCCCTCCCAGGATTTGCCGTCACCCAATATCCTGTTTCCATCTGACCAGTTTCTACCCAAGTCGATTTTGTGACTCTCAAATTTCAATAGGTCTGGTATCCACTTTCCAAACAACATCGCACCGGTGTTGGCAAGGTATGCCGGGCCGAATAGAATAATTACCGATGCAATATTCAGCAGGACCTCGCTGATTGAATCACTTGGGAACAACTCGCCTACCATGAGTCGTTGAGCAGACACCTGAGACTTAACTGTGACCTGCACGGGGTGATGTTGATGGCCTTCTTCCTGTTGTGCATCACTATGCGAGTCACTGGGTGTGCGGTACTGATTGTCTTGATGATGGCCCTATCAATAAACGTCAATGGGCAGGAGAACCAAATTTCGTCAGACATAATTTGGGATACGGACAGATCACACTCTGGCACTATCATAGTTTCCAGTGGCTACTCACTGACCATTGAGAATTCAGTCGTAAGTATGGAGGCGGGATCAAGAATTGTTGTAGAAGAAGGGGCGTCATTGATGATATCAGAATCTGAAATAACAACTCCTGAGCCACCAAAAGGCATTGTAGGCTTCGGCCACGGAATCGGAAATAGTGCCTCATCTTTCATGATCCCCGCAAGTGACTATGATGAGGATTTCAGAGCCTTCATCTCCCCATCTGAAGGAGGGTCCTTCTTTGGGTTTGAGTTCGTAGTAAACGATGACGAGTCAATTTACGGGAATGAGTCTGAATTGATGTTGGAATTTGATTCGGACGCGTCTGATACCTGGATCACAGTTCTTGGCTTCCCCACGAGCAGCGTGGGAATAGCAGGGTTAGAGTTGGAGTTCGACGGTTCAAACACTATTCAGATACCTGGCATTGAGTTGGAGACGAGGAACATGAGGCCTTATGGCGCAGCAGCATATGAAATCGTCTCTAGTGGCTCTGTTCACATTTCCGGATCTAGTGTATTGGGTGGGAATTTACAACTCGATGGAGATACTATCATTTCCCAGACGGTTCTGAATCGGAGCACCCCGATAATGGCCATGTCCAATGTGTCAAACATGTCCTTGTCCAACGTCTCTATAGGTTGGTCAATGGACGATCATGACCTAAGAATGGGGCCCTCAACGGTACTATCAGCTAATTCGGTCGACTGGACAGGTGGTTTAACGGATAGGTGGGAGAGGAGAGTCGGACAACAGATGGTGGAATTTTCGTCCTCAGATGTCATATACAGAGTCGATGGACTTGGATACCAACAATCGAATATGGGCTCCCTCATTTCCGATCAAAATGGTATCGGGCTTGTTGGGTCTGGAATAGAAAGGGTTGTCGAGATTGGCTGGGCATTAGATTCCGATGAATATAGCCAATCCCCGATATGGGCCGAGGAGGCTTTCATCATAACAGAGTCCTTCCGAACTGCATGGAATCCACAATCAGAAGTCCAGGATTACGGAGGCCGAGTAGCAGTCGATTGGAACAAGAGTACCATAATTGCCATGGCAGGGTCGCCTGACATCGTTTCCTGGGAATCTCCGGATATTCTGATCCTTTCAATCGATTACGGAGAGAATCTGGATGCTGATCCTAATGAAGGTTGGAGGGCAAATCTGACAATCTCCAACAAAGGAAACGCGGATGCGATTGTCTATTTCATCTGCGATGACGCCCAGACAGGGCTGAGACAGTCAATTGGCGATGCATATGTGGGCGGCTTAGTAGAGTCCGATGACATCGCGATTTTCCCGATTAATTGGACGCCCGCAGGTGAAGGTGAAATGGCATTAACATGCAAGATCCTAACACCCAGCCAACTTGTGAACGAGAATTTTTGGGGAGGCGGATCCATCACGACCCCCCTAATTGATTTTCTTCATTCAGAGGAGGATGACGCTGGCAGTGTTGTTCCAGCATTGGTTGCCATGGCGGGTGTTGGGATCCTTATCGGTGCATACCTCATGAGGCGTTCTCAGTCAACATGACTGGACTTCTGTCCAGCTCTCGGACATATATTGCCCGCCCTCGTTCATGTTCGTCTCCTCATAGACATAGAGTGTCGTGTGTTCTACTGTTTCTGTTGACCAAGGTGATAGATTTGTGACCAAGACCGTGACTTCATAGCACCCAAATCCTGAGTCAGACCAGTCCTCTTTTAGGATAATGGGTTGGTTTATGTCCGAAGCAATCACACTACCACCGAGAACTAGCGTTGGCCCGTCGTCGCCAATGTATCCTGAGCCTGAACCGTATTCCCCTCCATTGGACTGCCAAGCGGCGGATGTGTGGCGAACCTGTATCATTGGGTAGTCCACTGCAGTAGAGCCATCCAAGGTCATCGTGACTTTGAGGTCATAATCCGCTAGCGGCATTCCAGCGATGTAGTCCTGGGAAGAGCCGAGCAGTCCAGCGGTGACGCTCAAACCCACCCCGGACAAGCATTGCTCTTTTGCAGAGCCCTCGCAATCCTGGGTTTTGAAAGACGGGTCCGCAGAGACATCGCTTCCTGTAATTGTCCTGGATAGTACATTAGCATCGAGATTCCTCGTCCAGGTGTTCCCATCGACTTGGATAGACATCGTGTAGTCAGACAGGGGAAGGGCGTTTTGGTTGTAGAAGTCTTGGATGGGGATCTTTAGCCAGCCATAGTCGCCTTGGCCATCTTCCCTGTTGATTGTGACCTCCATTTCAGAGGCATATACGTAATTTCCTTGGGCGATTGAAATGGATGCATCATATGTCCCACTGCCACCATTTTGCCTGATTTTGACAACGAGTTCGTCGCTCTCCTCGTCGTGCTCAATCTCACCTAAGGACATTTCACCGGTCAAAAGTAGGGCTATGGCGAAGTTGCTAGACAATAACAAAATGAACGTAAGACCGATTGCGATTGTCTGTACGGATGCCGGAGCAGGTCGCCCAGATATGAGCCAAATTCCAGTTCCGGCTATTGCCAGTACAACGAACGAAAGGAAGCCAACGGACACTGTGGTGGCAGTGTCATCACCCAGGAAAACGCCTCCAAACCACATCACGACAAAGTACGGGACCACCATCCCTCCGAAAATAAGCCCAATTAGCCTCATGGTAGAGTTAGAACCTCCTTCATCTACTGTCGAAATGGCCGCTGTGTTTGGCGGTGCGCCTAGGTTTGCATCACCAGTTTGTTGTTTCGCCGCCTTCTCAAGGAGCCCGCCACTAGACATGTTGTACCCACCACGATGATGGGACGGTTATGAAGCAGTCGCCGCTGTGGACACGCAGGTAGTAATTCACAGAGTAGGGGTCTCCAATGGGACAACATTGCCATTTTCATCAATAGCGTCGCCTTCACCATCCCTTGTCCCACGACCTGCGAGTGCTGCTGCAGCAAGTGCTGATATCATCATGGTTCCAACCAACTCGAAGCCCGGGAGGTAAATTCCTCTGATGTAGATGGTCATTGTCTGGATCTGATAATCTGCGATACCCACAGTTTTGATGGAATAGTCGCTAGTGGCTTTGAAATTTAGGTTGTAATATTTGTCAGTCCAACCTTGATTCTTTGGTGTCCTCATCTGCACATATATCTTCTGAGGGGGTGCCATTGATTCGATCTCCACCGAAACCAGGGGGATGCTGAGTTGGAAACCCTCGTCGTTGAGTTCTTCCCTGTTATCTATCCCGATTGCAAACCTGTCCATCGCGTTTCCATCATTGTGCACGGCAAACACTAGATTCGTGTCGACTTTGGGTCTAAGTTGGATGAAAGCAACATCGCTCTCGACTCTTAGTCTGCTGAACTGACGGATGATGGCAAGGACGGTGTAGGTTGATGGCGAGCTTGTGACAGGGACGCCATTGGCCTGAGTCACCTCTGCTGTAATCGCGACTGTTTGGGATCCCTCGGGTGCCCTCAAGTCTGCTCTCAGCGTGACTTGGAATGAGGCTGAAAGACCATTGCCGACGGTGACGCTAGCAGGACCTGAGTATGCGAGGTTTCCGGCCTGTATCCTTATCTCGACCTTGACCTGATGCACAGAGGGATTCTCAAGGTTGCAGTTCACTATTGTGGATCGTGGTGCCCCGGGTTCTACATCAATTGGGGAGGGTTGAGAGCAGGTTAGGGTAATGTCTGGCACGGCGCCCTGAGCCTGAACCGCAGCGGCGCCTGCCCATGTGCTGAGCACGTACACAACGAGTATCATGACCGCTCCTCGTGCTGACTTGCGCCGTGACATAATGCGCCCTTCCGAATAAGCCGTATTTAGCGGTTCTTCAGCCATGAATGGAATATGAGTCATTTGTAGGGGTGTTAGATTGATCCCAATCGGCCTTGAGGAATATTTTCTGGTGGACCCGACCGGATTTGAACCGATGACCACCCGGTTATGAGCCGGGCGCTCTAACCAACTGAGCTACGGGTCCTTAGGCTGCCCGGACACTTCACAGATTTGGATGTTCTCAATGAACATACCGCTGATACAGCATCAAGGTTCAAGCATCTCCTGCACCAGAGCACAGACATGGCGAAGATGTGGGTGATGTTTTTCACTTCTCTTTTATTGGTATCCGCAATGAATTTCTATGCGGTGATCAGAGAACCCGACTTGATAGATATTGATGACATACACGAGTATCCTCGCGAGACCGTGAAAGTAGAAGGCGTGTTGACAAGTTTTGTGATCGATCCATACGGGGAACAAGCCGACAGGATCGACTTGCAAGTTAGGGAGATAGACGGGCATTCCGTGGTGGAGGTACGTTGGCTGGTAGACAAGGATCACCCTGTTCCTCCAGTCGGCACCCTGGTGACCGTTGAGGGTGAGGTGAGCGAGTGGAATGGCAGAATCTGGTTAGCTTCCAATGGGTATGGTGCTATCCAATGCAAACAGGGTGGCGGCGGCACTGGGTGCATGAATATCGAATACCAGAGCCTGCAATTAGTCGAAGTAGCGATGAATCCTTCGAAATGGGTTAATGAATCGATAAGAGTTGATGGCTATCTGAGTGAATCAATGAATCCCAACGTAGCATATCACTCCCTTTCTCTGATGGACAACCCTGCATATGGAAACGCAGACCATTTGCTGTATATGCAGATAGAGGGTCGCCCCTTGGACTGGGTGGAATCAGGAAGCCATGTGGAGGTCACAGGCTGGATACAGTACGACCAAAGATCCCTGAGGTACAGGCTCCTAGTACAGGCCATGGCAGTGGAAGTCCTAAACGCAGGCACCACGGTGCTACTAGACTGGGACGTTGATCCGCAGTCGCTGAGCTATGAGGTTGGCAAACTAGTACAGATTGAGGCATCCGTGGAGATGGAAGAAAGCGGGTGGAATCTAGTTGGGCCCAATGTCGGCGATCGTCTGTGCATGTTGCCCTCTCCCTCAGACCTAGAAAACGTGACAGGGGGGATGAATTCAGTTTGGACTGGGAGGCTAATCTGGTCCTCAGATGAGTCTGCAATCTGCTTGGATCGAGGTCATGATGCAGAGGTTCGGAATCCTGTAAGAAACTCTATTGACGCACTCCCCCTTGCTGAAGTGGCTTCCGACCCCTTTAGATATGCAGGTAGTGCCTTCACTTTTGATGGGTGGGTCACAGGAACGATATCCAACGATTATCCCAAGGGCTACGTCGGAGATGCTGAGACATACTATGACCGGACTACCCAACTGAGAATAGAGTTGATTGGAGGATTCGAGGGTTACATCGAAGTCGGGCAGAGCATCCGCTTCAACGCAACAGTGCTTTGGTCAGAGAGCAGTGGAAGAATCATACTAGAAGCCCGATCTTGGACCTTGGGAGACCTCCCCTATCCTAATCAGCTCGGATGGGGAGACGGCTATGAGACTTGGAAGTGGGAAATCGGCAACAGGGTCTCGATAATGGGAGTAGTCGTGATGGATGATGAGGGACTCCAGTGGATAGAGAGGTCAGGAACCAATGAAAGGTTGTGCTTGATTGGTGATGGAACGGAAACGAGTCAGCAAGCAACGGCCGGTGAGCCCATCCAGTGGATCGGTAGGTTGGAAACGAGTGAGAATTTTGTTGAAAACGAGATGCGTTTCTGCCTGAATGTATTGTGAGGTGGTCGGCTGGATCCTCTTCTCATTGATTTTGCTTGGCTCATTGGATCATTCATAATTGGAGTTGCATTGGGCAGTCTGACTGGACTGATACCGGGTTTTCACGTCAACAATGTGGCCCTAATCGCCCTATCTCTTTCACCAGTAGCCGTTGGAATAGGGATACCACTAGACGCAGTTGCAGGTATAATCGTGGCTTGTGGGACTGTCCACACATTCCTCAATTACATCCCGAGTGCCCTCGTCGGAGCTCCTGATGACAATATGGCACTCGCACTTTTACCCGGCCACAGGATGCTTATCTCCGGACAGGCAGCACAAGGTGTAGCGTATTCAGCCAGGGGCTCTCAAATGGGCCTGTTGATGTCGATACCCTTGTTGATAGTGGCAAGACTGATGTTCGGAGAGAATCCAGGTTTAGGCTTGTACGAGACTAGTAGGGACATACTCCCTTGGCTTTTGCTTTTCATCTCTGTCTTCTTGATACTCACAGAAACGACCAGGCTACCCTGGCCAGACCCGCTTCAGAAGTTGACGAAAGGACTTAGGTATGAATTCCCAAGACCTCTCGGCCTCACAATACCAATTGCTGGAAGGAGATTCAAATTTAAGGCGAGGTCACTGGATTTCCGACTCACCGATTCTTCGAGAAGTGCTGGTATCCTAGTAGCCACTGCATATTTTCTACTGACGGGCTTCTACGGATGGGCCGTGTTTGAACTGCCAGCACGATCGCCTGTTGGTATGCCTTCCGCTACGCTGCTCTTTCCGGGCCTTGCTGGCCTCTTTGGAATCGCGAATTTGATCGACATTTACGTGACATCGTCCGAAATACCACCGCAAGAACCCGACTGGGAGCTTCCTCCTATGCGTCCTTTGGCGATACCCACATTTCTGTCCGCTGTCGTATCTAGTGTGATGGCAATTCTGCCAGGGATGACTGCTGCCCAAGCTACGGTTGTTGTGATGTCGATGAGGAATTTTTGGGGCCGCTTGACTGACCCAAATTATGTTCCAGCGGATTTTGAGCATGGTATCCTAGATCATCCGATTTCCAAATCCAACAATCCTGTTGTGGAAGTTGATGATGAGGGCTTGAGCGATGAGGATCTAGACCTGTTTAAAGCCGCCTTGGGAGACGTCGAGTCGACACCTGACCTAGACCTCAGGTACAATGACCCGAAAAGGGATCTGGAGATTATCGCTATCCTTTCATCGGTCAACACTGCGGTGACAGTGATGGTACTGGGCTTCCTATATATGGTGGGGAGGCCGAGATCTGGGGCCGCCTTAGCACTCAACATGATGTATCCAATTGACATATGGGGGGCAGTTGAACCACCGGCGGATTTCGTCCGTCTGCTCGGCATCACAATCGCCGCCGGCCTTTTGGCAGTTCCCATGATGGGTGCAGTGGGCAGAGGTATGTTGAGGCTCCATGAATTGATTCCCCTCAGATCATTGGTGTTGGCAGTGACTATCTTCGTGACCATTCTGGTGTACTTCTCAACTGGTTGGGTCGGAGTGGGGACACTCATCATAGGTACTGCAATCGGGCTCATGCCCCCTAGGATAGGCATCCGCAGGAGTCACGCGATGGGAATAATCCTCGTACCTATAATGCTCTACACCTTCGCTCAAACCTTAGATGGATTCGGATTTATCTGAAAAAGTACTACCTGAAACAGTAAGTGTAGACTACAACACTTATTCGGGGGAGGCCTCCAGCACAGCACGATAGCATGTCTAGCAACCGCTCTACGACCTACCTAATTGTTGGAATTGTCCTCATTGGATTGAACGCACTAGCATTCGCACCGTACGTGTCAGATGCCACATTGGATACCGTGAGGGATACGGTACAATCGTCCTATGACGATGAGGAGGATTACACAGGAGACGAGGATTGGCAAGAGTCCGTCTCGCAGAGGACCTATTTTGCATATTCAATTACCAACCCCGCAGAAGCCCTGAACGGAGAAGACCCGATATATGACCACATGGGACCGTTCATCTACAATGTCACGGTCCACAATGACCTCATCGGCTGGGACTCAGACAATGGAACCATCACCTACTCATCCTATGACGTGTTTGAACACTGCCCAGATTGCGTTTGGGAGGATTCTGATGGAGTATTGCACCAATCAATGCCAGAGGACACACAGGTCACGAATCAAAACATCCTTTGGAACTCCCAGCTAGTCGCGGGAATATCTACCGGCATCGAGTATGGAGAACAATTCGCCAAGGCTGGATTTTCAAAGAACATGGTAACATACGACATGATGTACTTGGCCCCAAGCATTGAAACCGCTCAGGACATAGACGGGATCGTACAATCAACCAACGCCATGGTGCAGGCCCAAACAGGCGGAACCCTAGATGCCATGACCGTTGCCTCGATGTCCGACGCGTTAGTCATGGATGGCTTCTTCTCAGCATGGAATGCAACACTGGACGACGCCACAAGGGGTGCACTCGGCGCCGATTCGATGTCACCTGATTTCACTGCATCCGCTCAGTCGATACTGCATGATGCAGTGGATCCCACAAGCGGGGTCTGCATGGCACTGACCTGCGACTATGGGCCATGGATGGTCGCCGCATGGGGAGCTCCCAGCCCGGAAATAACCCCCTTGAGGGCAGATTTGCTGGGGTATGGTTCCACAGATCCCGTGGAAGTTAATCTGATGGATTGGGCAGTCTATGCCGGGGCCGCACTGAAGATGTCGCAGTATGGTGCAGGGGTCCACCCAGATGTCGCAGAAGACAACGGCCATCGAGTTGAGGTCCTGACAGGGTATGACTTCCCAGAGGATGACTTGGAGTATTTCCTCTACGGAGTCAACGAAGACACGGGATACCCTGCCGGTATCCTCGCTGAGCAGGACCTCAGTGGCATTCCGCTTTACGGAGTCGTTCTTATGCTGTTGCCCCTCACCGCAAGTCCCCCTGCCTACATGGATATGATCGAAGAATACAATTTCCCCGGGATACTAACACTCAGCGATGTAGCCTACTGGCCCGGGGACTGGCAACTGGGCAACTCCGAGTTCCCCTTGAGGATCCTCAACCCGAATGGTGCCGGGACAATCAACGCCGACACCTGGTGGAAAATGGCCTTCGGGGGCGAGGAGCCCTTGGCCGGAGGGAACATAGCAGTTGGCCTCAATAGGAACATGGCCGCAGGAGAGGGCGCGAACCTTCCATTGGAGAAAGTGGACGAAATCCTCTATGACGGGCCATACGCGCTCACAGACTCCAACACAGCGACGATGTTCATGTACGGAGAGTTGTCGGGAATGACCTTCCCAATGACTGCTGAGGGACCCGCTACAGGCGGCGTGCAGAGTGTCTGGGACGACGCATATGTTGCAAACATGTATGGCCTCTCTGAGCTGGAAGCTTCCCTGTTGAGGTCATGGGTCAATGATTTGATGTTCGACCAAGTCGTCGGACTGCTACTGAACTTCCAATACGGATCCGGCCCGCTCACCACTCAATCGATCAACAACTGGCTATATGGTTGGTCTGATCCCGTTCTAGCTGGCCTCTATGGAGCAGAGAACAGTTGGGTCAGTCTCGAGACAAACGCAACATACTACGGTAGCGATGGCCTCTCGACAGGAGACTACAGCGTGTACGAGGAAACCACCTCTGCAGCTGGCGCCACTCCTGGGCTTCGAATCGCGGAGGGCTACCTCGACGCTGAAACTGGAGATGTTTACAGGATGGGATCTGAGATGCCATGGAGATCGCAAGCATCAGAGGACCTGACCTATGGGCTCTTGTCATCACACGTTGGGAACGACTTCACCGATCAGACCGGTGCGATCGGTGGCATCGCTGACAACCCCCAATCCCCCCAACTAGTCAACTTAGTCGGCTACGCACTTGCCGAAACAGAGGTCATCGGAGAATTGGAATTCAAGGGCATACCGATGGTTCATCACCAAGTGGCGCTCGATCCAGCTTCGAACCAAATACAGGCCAAGCTGATTGGCTCTGGCTCTATCGTTGACGTCATGCCGGGGACATTGCCTGTATACTTCGAATCCAACGTGGACATCTATGTAGAGGAGATTACTGGAATAGCGATGTACGGAAAGAGCACATCAACCTTCCATCTGGACACCAGAGGCCCAGGTATAATGAATCCAGTGATAGATGTAGACACTCACCCAGTGTTTGAGATCCACACGGCGAGTGAGATCGGGGACGAGGACGCAGAGAGTTTCGTGTCTGCGGTAATCGACAATCAGGGCATGTTCTTCTGGACCGACTTTGGGACTGGGGCAGAGGGCTCCACCGATGACGTCGCTGACTTCGTGGCGTTCGGCCTTTATGTGGTGGCAATCGGACTGGTTATCATGGGAATAAGATCCCGTGGATCAACTGACGACGAGTGAATCCCCTAGTTGTTCAGACAGTGGGCGATGACGGACTCATAGTCCGGTTGAACCCCGGGGTTCTCGGCAGCCCAAGCGTAGCTTATCTTGCCATCTGGATCAATCACAAAGACAGAACGCGTTGCGACAGTGTAACCTTCGATCACAAAATCATTGTAGGGGATTCCAAACGAGTTGATCACAGACCTGTGAACATCGGACAGCAGTGGGAAAGGGATGTTATTCTGCTTTGCAAAGGCAGCGTTGGAGAATGGGGCGTCAACGGAGATTCCCACCACAACGCAACCTGAATTTTCCAGATCCGCAGTTAGATCGGTAAACGTGCACATTTCCTCTGTGCAAACACCCGTGAATGCAGCAGGATAGAAGACCACCACCAACCTAGAGCCTTCATGCTCACGGCTGTCGAACTTCGACTTATCTTGTGCGGTCAGCTGGAAAGTAGGGGCGGTTTCACCGATGCTAAGCATGCCTTTACGCAGGGGTAGGAGTTCAGGAACCCTCCGGTACCTACATTCTATCCGGTGCATCGATCCCAAGTAGGGACAACCCATGCTTCAGAATCCCGCCAGTGATTCTACAGAGGGCAATTCTCTCATTCCTAGTTTCATCCTCTTCCACCAACACTGGGCAGTTCTCATAAAAAGCACCAAAGGCCTGAGATAGTCTATGCAGTTGTTTGCAAATCCGATTTGGCGCTAGATCCTCTGCAGCTTTGTCTACGGAATCGGGGTATTTCAGAACCTCACGAGCCAACCTCACCTCAGACTCATGCGCGAGTGAAAAATGGGTAGGGCCTGTTTTTGAGTGTTGGAACTTGTCGTTCCTTAGAATACTCGAAATCCTAGCATGTGCATACTGTAGGTAGGGGCCAGTTTCCCCCTCGAAGCTAAGCATTTTTTCCCAGTCAAAAACGTAGTCCTTGGTCCTGTCTGATTTTAGATCCGAGTACTTTACTGCTCCAATGCCGATGCTCCTGGATAGCCTTAGTAACTCTTCTTGCGTTATATCCGGGTTTCTGCCTTTGACAGAGGCCGAGGCCCTATGGATCGCCTCGTTCAGTAAATCTAGTAATTTTACTGCTCCTCCACTGCGACTTTTCAGTTTCCCACCATCAGGGCCGAGTACAAGCCCAAAGGGAACATGGCTCGTGGTATGGCGGCTATTGATCAAGCCACATTTCCTTGCACTCGCAAAGACCATTTCGAAGTGCTGCTTCTGTTCAGCGCCGACAACGTAAACTAAATCGTCGGCTCCTAGTCTTTCCACCCTATCGATGATACACGCGAGGTCAGATGTGGCATAATTGTATCCTCCATCCCTCTTTTTGATGATTAATGGGAGGGGGTCACCATCCCTATTTACCCAATCTCCTGGATAAATGACCGAGGCGCCATCATTTGACTCGAGCATTCCCTTTTCACGGAGTCTTTCTACCACGTCCGACAACATGTGATCATACTTTGATTCGCCCATCACATCATCCTCGGTCAGAAGAACGTCCAGTAATCCGTAGACTTCCTGGAAATGACTCATTGATATGTCTACCAGTTGCCCCCACCTCCTCAAAGTGGGCCCATCCCCGGTTTGGAGGGAGACGACCCTCTCTCTGGCTCTAGCCCTAAAATTTTCATCCCCGTCAAATTGCACGCGAGCATCGCGGTAGAACCGCCCTAAATCTGACAGTGCCTCGTCAGGGTCTATCCCCGATGAGTCCATGTCCTCCAGCCTTTCTATCAGCATTCCGAAGGGAGTTCCCCAATCTCCTATGTGGTTTTCGCGGATGACCTTGTTCCCCTTTGCCTGTAATACACGGACTAGAGAGTCGCCAATCACGGTTGACCTGAGATGTCCAACGTGCATCTCCTTCGCAATGTTTGGAGATGAATAGTCCACGACAACCTTTCTCGTAGAGTCCGCCTCAACACCGAATGAGGGATGGGCACGGAACTCCACCAATCTGGAAGAGAGCCATTCCGGGGTTGCCGTCACGTTGACAAAGCCCGATTTGGAGCTTACATTCGCGATTTTATCCAAGTATGGAGAAAGCTTTCCCGCTGCCTCCTCAGCGATTTCTGCTGGTGGCCTCCTCAAAACCCCTGCAAACTTGTGAAATGGGATTGCTATGTCGCCATGCGATTTGTCGGTGGCGCCCCCGACAATTGACTCTGGTTCCACGGCATCAAGCCCAAGATCGATCAACACGACTGCGAGTCCTTTGGCAACAGGGTCGAACAAATCTCGCATGTGATCAATTCCATGGGTACCTTAGGATGGCTGCAATCCCGCCAAAGCTATTGGCGAGGGTCGCGCCCTCTTCCGAATCTAACGAAACAAGTGAGACATTCGAAGAGGTTCGTGCGGCAAGGAGGCTCAACTCATCCACGATGTCCATCGTCCTTTCTTCATCCTCATTCGGGGAATCAGCACCGCAGTCGGGACAGACCGGTATATCCGCCCTCGACTGTTGAGAGGTTTGCCATTCGTGTCTGCATGCCTTGCAAGTCCATCCTACTCGCCTTATCCTAAGCCCTTCGGAGAGAAGAAGTGTCTCCACTGCGCCTTGTTCTAGTGCAGCCCTGATGAGAACCTCACCGAATGTCGCTTTGGGATTCGTTTGCATTACCTCCCTCAGGAATCTGTCCACAAGTTCCCGTTCAGCATCCAAGTCGATTTTGTCCATTAAGGCGCCAGCCCTCTGTACCAGTTCCCTTAACCCGCTTTCATTCGAATAGCCTACGTCGAAGTAGGGCTCTCTGACGAGTTTCTTTATTTCGTGATGTAAGTAATCGTTCTTCATGACGAAGTCCTTTGTGCCGCCTGGCCCTCCGACAATTATTCCTCTTATGTTTTCGATATTTGGGAGCCAATAGGAACATGCATGCTCAGTGGCTCTCTTGAAGAAATTGTGTGCCGCCTCTTCAATTAGTCGTTCAAATCTCTGTGCTGACTGGCCTCCTTGCCTGTGTTTCCCCATGATATTGCTTTGCAGTTCCTCCTGGCAGTGTATCCTTTTTCCTGTTGCTATGCCGTATGCGGCCTCGCCCCTGTCTATGACAAAAAGGCCGTATGACGTGCGATCAATCAACATCTCCTCTAGTTGGGAGATCTCAAAACTCGAATCGCATCTATACCTGAATGACTGGATTACATCGGGCGGATCGTCGACGACAACTGAGGCCAGTCTTGTCTTATTGTTCCCGACAATCACATGTCCCACGAACAAGGCAATCCCGCGTTCACCGGGCGTGCTGTGTCTGTTCAGTGTGGCTATGGCTGATTCTATCGCATCTTGAACATGTTTTTTTGTTGATTTGGATTTGATATTCGCCGCTTGACCGGCTTCTTGTGACAGTTGTTGCCTGACGTCATGTATCTTCTTGTCTGGAGGAATGATCACGGACACCAGTTCCGTCCCCATCCCTTTCATCCCCCTTAGATCTTCCAAGGCTTTTTTCAGCCTTAGTCGACGATATTGCTGCTCGGGATCATCGGACATGGCTACTACCTGTCCCCAACTAAGAGGGCCAGATTGATGAAGCCTGTGGGGCAATTGGACGAGTGTGTTGATAGATGTAAACCGTTTGCGCCCATCGTGGACGGACGTGTTTTGGCACTTGGTGGAAGCCTACTGAGTGGCAATTCGGTGGCTTTCAACCAATGGATAGAGGGCATTGCTAGGATTCTGGAAAATAGGTCCTCTCAGAACCACAGGACCGTAGTTGTGGTTGGTGGTGGCGAGGCTGCAAGAAATGGAATCGATATGCTTGTTGCTTCTACCGATTCCGTGGAAGCGCTCGACAGGGTAGGTATTTCTGCAACTCGTCTGAATGCAACGATCGTACGTGAGTGTCTCATCGCCCATGGAATAAACGTAGCCAGCGGTTTGCCAACATCTGTCTCAGAGGCTGTTGGATTGATTGACTCCGGGGTTGTGGTCATGGGAGGCACCCGCCCGGGCCACACTACCGATTGCGTGGCGATTAAGGTGGCTCGGGAAATGTCTGCCAGTGATTGCATTATTGCGACAAACGTGTCTCATGTTTACTCATCGGACCCAAATACCAATTCAGATGCAACACCGATTGAAAGCATGAATCATGATGAGCTCAGGGCTATAGTCGGAGATTCCGCTGCGCACAAAGCGGGGGCTAGATCGGTAGTGGACCCGGTAGGGGCGATGCATGCCAGAGAGGCTGGTATCGAACTACACATTCTAGATGGCTCAGACCTGGAAGCCCTAGAATCTGCGATGCAGGGCTTGAAATTCAGGGGCACTCATGTCAGGAACTCATGAATGGTGTGATGAGAATGGTTCAAAACAAAGGCAGTCGAACTTCGATGACACCACATCGACACTGCACAGTCTGTTGGACCCCAATCCCTCTTGACAGAGATCCCGCCATATGCAGGGAAGAGAAGTGTGCCGTCACCCAGTCGAAGAGGGAAGCGTCCAGAAAACGATTTACTGTTATGCTCTACCTCTTCCCAGCCATAGCGTTGGTTCTGGCATTCTTATCCGCAGTTTAGGCGGAAGCGTCATTTTAGTTGCCCCTCACACAGACCCATGCGAGTCATGCGCGTACTCTCCATCTTACCCGGGGCAGTCGGCGTGGTTTGCCTACTTATTGGGGGAATTAGCACCATAGGCATCAGTTTAGATTCGGAACGGGTTCAGATCCCAGTCGTACCTTGCAATGATGTGTCAGATGAAGGTTGTCTAGTCGGAATGACTGGTTCGGACCTCGATGTCCCTGAAGGATTTAGGTTACTTGACGTCAATATGGCTGTCGACTGGAGTGAGCCATCGAAGAGTTGGATAGGGGTTGTGGATTCTGTTTACGCCGAAAGTTGTCCACCGGACGGAGATGGCCTTACACCATGCAATAAGGACGATTTTCAATACATTTCCGGGGGGCCTGCATCGAATGGTGATTTCACGTTGGATTTGGAACCAGGCTCATACAGATTCGTTTCCGCAGGAAAAGAAGGAGCAGATCTTGATGATCAGCTAGTCACAATCCAAACACAAATAGCAATAGCTCCAGTATTGGAATTAATATTCATCGTATTTGGCATGGTATTGTTGATCTGTGCGATTGAAATGATCTATCCCGTGGAAGTACTGTGGAAAAGGTTTCAGAATGGATAAAAAATCAGGGGTCTTATTGAATAACCCCGATGTTGTGAGACTACCATGGAATCGCAGATATGTGCCAATTGCAATACTCCCGTGGAGGTAGAGGGGCTACCGAAATCCTACGGAGGGTTCTATCTTTATTGCAAGGTTTGTGGCCATAATTGGTTAGTCAAGTGATTGTTCTTTGATCTCTGTGTCTTCTCTGTGCCAACCCTCGGGAAGCTGAAGTGGGTCAACTATTGCATCGGCCGCGATCTCATGGACGACTTTTTCCCGCAATTCCTCTAGACCAATTGATTTTGTCGAACTCACCATAACAGCTCCAGGAATACTTTCTTCCGAGTCTAGATCCGACTTAGAATGGACCAGGATTATTTTCCTCGCACTAATCAAATGCTCGACCTCCTTCAATAGGCTCATCTGTTCTTGAAGTGGAGTTCCGCCAGACTCTGAAGGGTCGATAAGGAAGAGGACGATGTCTCCCACGTTCTCCAAGGCAGCGATTGCCTGCATCTCTATTTGGTTACGCTCATCATTCGGGCGATCTAGTAGGCCGGGTGTATCCACCATCTGGTACTTTCTTCTTCTGTGAATGAAATGTCCCAAATGTAGCCTTTTAGTGGTAAATGGGTAGGCTGCTACTTCTGGTTCTCCAGTTGATAGTGCTGTTATCAAAGCGGATTTTCCGACATTTGGCGAACCGGCGACAACTATGCATGGATCTCCCGCGTCGATCGAAGGCAGCTCTCGGAGTACATCTCTGGCCCTGTTCAACCACTCAAGCTCTGGGTTCAATTGCTCTAGAACAGAGGCAAACCTACCGTATGCCGCTCTCCTGCTACTGTGAAAATCTTCTATTTTCCTAATTCTTAGCATCTCGGACTGTATCCTACCTGATATTTTCCTTATTTGTTCCGCCCCCCATTGTATTGCGCCCAAATTCTTCCTGTACTCGTCAGCCCCTACTGAAGCGTCGATCAAGGCCTGATCGAATTCCGAGAGTGAGTTCAGACTCGGCCATCTGTCAACCCAATCCAATAGAGTTTTTACTATGGTATCAGAGGATGACTGAACCATCCTGCTCATTTGTTTCCTCACTCTGTGGTATTTGTCGGGGTCATCTACTAGCCTAGACATTTTACTTGCACGCCGAAATGATTTGTCTATGATCTCCTGAGGAAGCAACACTGTTGGGATACGTCGCCATTCAGCAGTAGCCATGATTCCAACCTAACATGCCCTGGATAGGCATTGGTATTGAATTGCATTGGTCGGGTTTAATCTCAATTCCGTCTTCCTTATTTATGCAGATTGTCGGGCAGGTATATGCCCACCACGGATGGCAATGGCGATCGGGGGATTCCGGACTGGGCAATTGACCTATACTCATCATATGGGTCTCCCGATCTCTCGACGCACGGCGATGTGTATGTTGGCCCATTGATTGGGCGGAAGTCTGGGCTGAGGAAAGACGACATAGTTGAGATGGTAATAGACGCCAGATCCGTCAGAACCGATCAACCAAACCTGGTTAGGGGCATGTTAATTTCCACAGGCCGAAGCTCCATTGACATTTTAGATGAAAATGGCGACTTTCGATCGTTCTCTAGAGACGTAATCGTTGAAATAAAACTAATCGCACATATGCGCCCACAGTATATCGACGACGATGAGCTGCTTTTCTTTGAGCGAGAGGACATGAGGAGAAGGACAAGCGTGAGCGAGCAAGCCGAAAGGAAGGCTGATGGCCATGATGACTCGCATGTGTGGGGGTGAAACAATGAGTGAATTAAATCAGAAAAAATGTGTTCCTTGCCAAGGGGGAGTTCCACCCATGAACAAGGACGAAATCGCCGAATTAATCCCGAAGATCGACGCTGGATGGCAAGTTATCGATGATCATCACCTAAGGAAAGCATGGGCCTTTCCTGATTTTTCCAAGGCCCTAGAGTTCGTGAACTCTGCGGGCCAAATTTGCGAAGAAGAGGGGCATCATGCAGACTTCGAACTTGGTTGGGGCCGGGTTATAGTGAAGATTTACACACACAAGATCAATGGACTCGTGGAATCCGATTTCATACTTGCCGCGAAGATAGATCAATTGTAGAGGGACTTGTATGTCTGGGATCCAGGAGACCCTCCTATCCCGGCGTACTGTCTACCGGTTCAAAGAAGATAAGGTGGATAATTCCTTCTTGGACCTTGCTTTCAATGCTGCTGCTCACGCACCCAACCACAAAAACACCAATCCTTGGAGATACTATGTGCTTGGGGAAAGCGCGAGGAGTTTGCTTCTACCCGAGGTAGAAAGGTTATCCAGATCCAAAATGTCTGGTCAACCAGCCAAAGACATAGAGTCTGGCCTGAAACGGGCTGTATCGAAAATTATGTCTCCCCCGGTATTGATAGCAGTATCCTCGTCATTGACTCCGTCCGATAGTTTCAGGGAGATGGAGGATTATGCTGCCACTGCTTGCTCGATTCAGAACTTTTGCCTTTCCCTTTGGGGAAATGGAATAGGCACTCAATGGTCCACAGGGACGATCACCAGGGCAGATTCGACATATGAGGCATTGGGCATTCCAAAGGACAGAGAGCGAATTGTTGGTTTCTTGAAGGTAGGGTATCCCGAGACATTACCAGAGAAAGAGAAGCTCGATGTTGAGAGTATCAGGACTTACCTTCCATGACACTATGAGATTACCACTGAGTCACCCATCCAATGAAAAACCACTAAATTACCATCCATAGATTGGCCGAATCCTACAATCATTCCCCCACTTGCACCGATGTAATGCTCGGTCCATAACCCAGATTCCTCGCGAATTACCCACATGGAACCAGAGCAAAAGTCGCCATACAGGTAACCCCCCCTCAGTGGCTCTGGTCCCCAGTCCATCCAATAACCTCCAGTTATCGAACAATTGCCGTTTTCATGAGGGTAGGCCAGTAGTGGGTCTACATAGTCTCCCAAATCTTCTGTGTCTGAATTTTCACAGATGCCAGTTTGATCGAATTCATGGAAACCCTCCCTGTTCGACCATCCGAGATTGGACCTCACAGTCAGATTTACCAAGTTAACCTCCTCCCAACAAGCTTGACCAACATCAGCTATCCACAGGCCACCATTTGGGTCTAGGTCAAATCTCCAAGGATTTCTCACCCCATAGTGAAGAACAAAGGGATCGCCATCTTGGTCCTCCATCACGGGGGCGATGGTGTTGTTCTCGTATGAGAAGTAGTAAATACTGCCTAGGGGGTTTGACAAATTCTGGCCATTCAACATAGGATCGTGCGCACTGCCACCATCGCCTATCCCCCACAGAAATTTATTTTCACCCACATTGAGAAGATGTCCTCCATTGTGATTTCTGTAGGGTTGGGAAATTCTCTTCAGGACAGTGAGTGAATCTAAATCCAGAAGGCCATATTCGTTAAGTTCCAAACTAGCTAGAATTAGGTCAGACTGGTTGGGACCTTCGCATTTACCCTCTTCGATGAAAGAGACCAGGGCGGTCTTGGTGTTTTCAAAGTCTGAATCCAAATCTAGTCCTAGGAGACCTTGCTCCATGTGACAACGGTTCACAATCTCACTAAGGTCCGCAACCCAGTTCAGATTCTCCCCATCCCATGATTTGACGAATCCATTGAGATAAACAATCCAAATTTCTCCATTGAGCGGATTAATGATTGAGTGATGTGGGGTCTCTGTTCCTTGGATGTAATCTGTGCATTTCAGTTCCTCCAAAGCCATGTTGCACTCAAAGTTGGTTGGATCCGGCCAATCGAAGCCCTCGTCGTCGTTTGACAGACACCCCATCGAGCTCAGTAGGATTGAGCAGATGAGCAATGACAGAGCCCTATGAATCAATGACTCACCCAAAGTATGCTTGAATGCCCGGAACGTTTGATACTGCTGCCCCATAAGTTCCAAGGTGGTCCTGTGCATTAGTGGGGATCATGTCTTTAGTGTACAGAAGATCCCAGAGAATGTCAGCACCCTCTTGATCCTCATTGAGTGCTCCCAACGCTTCTTGTACCAGGGAAATGGTCTCCAGATCCATGTTCTCTGGGTTATACAGGGCTGGATGGCTAGGGGCTTGGCCGAAGGGCTCTAGCATGACTACTTCGTCCCTATCAAGGCACCAATCGTGAGCATCGCTGCCTGTGCAGTATGAATCGTAAACTGTGTCTTTTATCAACGCGATATCACCAGCTCCCTCCATCATGCATCTCATCGCGCCTTTGTAGGATGAATATGGCGAGCTACCCCTAGGTATGCTGGAGTCTTCAGAAAAGAAACCGTGGACCGTGGCTTCCAGCGAGTCGATCTCCGTTGGGTCTCCTATCACTTCGGCGTAACCGTTTCCGATTAGATACCCCATTGGTATGAGCATGCCCGCGGATTTCAACCAGCCGGTATGACATGATCTCTTACCTTCCATCAAGGCGAATGGATCAGTGTCTGGATCATCATCTAAGTAGGCTGCTGCCATGTCAGAATCAGCCCTGACCCAAGCGGCTGCATTGTAGTACGTTCTTCCGTCAGATTTTGTCTCAGCGGCCAGTACGTCCAAGTCGTAAACCTCCCAAGCTAGCCACGCAGCAGCCCCGTCAACGAATCCTATGTCCGCATTGCCTTTGTCGATTGCCTCGATTAGTGGCCCGGAATCGGAAACCGGATATATCTCAACATCCCAATCATCACCCATGATTGAGCTCAATTTATCTGCCAATTGCTGGGGGTTCGTGTCCCAGACTTGGTAGTCTTCCTGTACCTGATATGCTATCGTTAGACACCTCGTATCCTGATCACACTCTGAGTAGTCTGGCTCGTAAATCAGGAGGTAGAAGCCTCCACTCATTAGTAGCATAAATACCAGTGAAAGAGCTTTGTTTGCAGCGGCCCATGAGACAATACTCATTGCGTTCATGGTGCTCGGAAAGGCATTACAGAAATAAATTTTAGGTTAACCTAAAAAAAAATTTTCCTTAGATTATCACTTTACATCGCCCAAAATACCGTTATCTATGTACAAACTCGGACCAGAACTGAGGTAGGCCATTATGCCCCTTCTGCTTCTAGAGTCCTCAGGGGTCGAAGCGTTCCCAGAGGCGCATGTTCCAGTACAGCCATCTGCGAATGCTATGAAGACTCGTCCATTTCGGTCAATGTGGAGGTCATTAAAATCCAACAGGTTTCTATTCGACCCGCCAATGTCTCTGCAGTCACCACTATTCAAGCAGATACTACCGATTTGTACAGGATCTGAAGTGACCCTGTAAGTATGAAAGATCGGATTGGAGTCCAGCGCATTTAGACTGTATGTCACATAGAGATCGTATGTCACATTGGAATTAGCATAATGTGCATTCCCATCCCACGGGTCGCCATCAAGATTCGGTTGGCCGAGTTGGGATGAATCCTCGCTACCTAGGTATGTTATTGCGATCCTGCCTGGGTCTCCTGCGTCTACCTGTGGGAAAACAGAGGATATGATTTCCACGGGGCTGATCCTCATGCTGGTTTGTTCCCAAGTGATGCCGGAGTCAGTGCTTCTGGACATGTATACCCCTTCATCTGCCCCCGTCCATATGTGATATGCATTGGACTGGGTATCTGTTGCTACCTCAGAATTTTTTCGCGGGTATGGTGTGCCCGCATCTTCCCCCATCGTCTCAGCGAACCAGGTGAAACCATTGTCCTTGGATATGATTACTGTCGGATTTTCGACCCTTGGAGTTACGTAAACAGTCCCGTCTGGGGCAGAGGTTATCGCTCCATGGAGTCCTCCATCCGTCGTGGCAAGTCCTATCACTTGGCCACCTGCCTCGAATGAGGCGCCCCCGTCAAAACTTGTGAAGCAGAATATGCCGGCTAGCTTGTTGTAGCAATAGTAGACTGCTTGGTCATAGAATGACTGTGATATCTGACCTGCAACCCCATATCCGCTTGAGGTCCAAGGTCCAGTTGCTAATTTTATGTGGTCATTTATGGGTGTCGTACCCGAATCATGTGGATTCCCTATCCAAGTTTCACCATCATCATCGCTCCAACAAATCCAAGAGGTTTCCAGCCCTTGCATCTGGACATTGAATATCCTATCCGTAGCAGGGTCAACCCATCCCCATGGGTCATTCGTCTGGAATGCACACATCGGACCTGCAACATTCTCCCAAGTATCGCCATAGTCGCATGATCTCATTACTTTCTCGAATGCTATGAAGAATATACATCCCGATGACGTCACCCCAATACTTGGTTCGGCGCCATCTTCACCTACGTCGCTCAAATTGAATATCAAATCCAATGGCTGCGAATCCACTGGCAAACCATCCGGTCCTGTGACAAATACTCCCTCAATTTCGATAATTGATGTTGGCTCGGAGATTGTCTGAGTGTTTTGAAGGCAACCAGAAATTGGCATCAGAACCACCAATATTGCGAAACCGATCGCGACCTTCTGTGGATGCATGTCCTAGTCTGCTATGGGTTGGACTTGAACTCTACTGAGCGCTGTTAGACAGGATTTTTGTTCTGAGTGGACTTTCGCCGCGCATGGTTGGTGGGATACATGTTGTCACAGGAGCCCTTGGGTACTCTGGTAGGTGGATAGCGAAGAATCTAATCAATGGTGGAGCGAATGTCAGGACTTTGACAAACGCGAAGGGGAGAGATAATCCGTTTGGGAATGATCTGCGAATATATCCATTGGACTTTGATGATAGTGAGGGTCTCGTTCGCTCATTGTCAAATGCTGATGTGCTCTACAACACGTATTGGGTTAGGTACAAGAAGAGGAGCGGGGGATACGATCACTCTATCGCGACAAGGAATTCTATGAAATTATTTGAAGCAGCGCAAAAAGCGGGGGTTAAGAAGGTCGTTCATTTTAGTGTGTCAAAACCACATGATGCTCCCAATTGGCCCTATTTTATCGGAAAGGCGGAAACAGAAACCTGCCTGATTCAATCGGGATTAAACTACACGATACTGAGGCCGACCCTCTTTTTCGGAGGAAATCGGAACGTGTTGGTCAACAACATAGCATGGCTCCTAAGGAGCTTCCCCATATTCGGAATCTTCGGGGACGGAACCTACCCTGTCCAGCCAGTTCACATCGAAGATGTTGCTAAGATAGCCATAGAATACGGGCAAGAGGATAGCAACAAGATCGTTGACGTCGCGGGTCCTGAGATTTACACCTACAAAGAATTCGTCCTCGCAATCAAGCAAGCACTGGGGATTACACGAATGATCGTCCAGATACCACCGAGATTTGGATGGCTGGTTGGCAAGATATTCGGGGCAATATTACGAGACGATGTCATTACAATGGCTGAGATAAATGGACTCATGCGGGGGCTAATGTCATCTGACGGGGTGCCAAATGGGCAGACCAGATTTTCAGATTGGGTGGTTGAGAATCGCGACACATTAGGACTTAGATATCAAAATGACCTCAAAGAAAGAGTCTACAACCTCACAGGCCTGGTTGCCCCACAAGCTTGACATTTCAGTAGGGTTGTCCTGTCTTCTTTTATGAAGCGGGTGTCGGGAGCCCGACATTGGTCGCACAGAATGTAGTTCTTGACGTAGGCGACTATTTTCTCTTTGATCCTCTTGGGGGGAACCCTTCCTTTCAACAATATCCTTGTGTTTTCTTGCGTGCCAGAAGTACCGAGTTCATTTATCAAAAATTGGTAAACATGATTTGGATCTCTGTCCATGGAGTCTACAATGGATGAGAAGTTTCGCAGTATCGTTTGGTTCCCCTCCAACAAAATCTCAGGCTCAGGCATTGTCCACCTTGCTCTCTCACTGATATCTTTCGGTATGAGGTCACGAGCCCTGTCTAAAAGGGACTCGTAGTCGAATGCTCCCATGACTACCCGTAGAACCTCCCCCTTTTCACCTCACCGGAGATGATATTCGTGAGTGCCAACACCAGAGGGTATGCGAAGGGAAGTGGAAGTGAAGGTTTTCCGAACGCATGATGACGCGGTCTTACCCGAGAGGGCTTCCGAACACGCTGCCGGGTGGGACATCAGAGCGCTGAAAGAGACCGTGGTATCATTCAGGAGTTCAGTGATGGTGCCAACAGGGCTCAAAGTCGCGATACCAGAGGGTTATGAGGGGCAAATAAGGGCGCGCTCATCCTTAGGGAAGAAAGGTCTGATCCTGCCCCACAGCATCGGAACCATCGACTCAGACTACAGAGGTGACTTGTTCGTCCTGATGACATGGATCGGGGAAGGTGACTCTTATGTCATAGAAAAAGGTGAGAGGATAGCACAGATGGTCATAGCACCCATTCCGAAGACTCAATTCAAGGAGGTGGGCCTCGAACATCTTGGTCAGACAAAACGCGGGGAGGGCGGGTTCGGTTCGACTGGACGATTCTAGTCGCGATCCATAGATAATAAACGAAGCATTCTTGTTCAATGGACGGCTCAACTGTGATATGCCTCCTCAATCCATAGACGAACTGCGCTCGGCTGTTGCCACAATGAAGGCCAAGGGGCTTAACTCACAACAGATTGCTGACGAGTTGTCGCTATCTCAGACCACCATACAATGGCTCTCATCAAGCCAACAGCCATTGGAGGACCATCCCGCTGACATCAGAGTAGGTTGGAGATCAATCGCTGTCAAGGGCGAAAGGATAGAATCGATTTCAGAGATCTTTGCAGATATAATGCTCGAGGAAATTGGTACAGAGGTCGACGCAATAGTTGGAATTTCAATAAATGGAATCCCATTCGCAACCTGCATAGCGGCAGGCATGGATCTTGAATTGAGCGTAGCCCGGAGCATCAGCGAGGAAGAGGGAGGGCATCTTTCAGAGGTTTTCGCAGGTGTCAAAGGGAAGAGAGTGGTGGTGATAGATGATGTGGTCTCCTCAGGTCTGACAATGAGGAAGACCATCGAACATCTTACCAACGCAGGAGCAGAGGCAGTTCTGTGCCTAGTTTTGGTCAACAAGACCTGGATGGATGAAATTGATGGTGTGCCGTTAAGGGCCCTTGTCAGAGCAGCGAGAATCTGAGTGTGTGCACATGCATTGGGCCGACCATGCAGCAAAAATCCTCTCTCGGAGAGGGTCCAAGCAAACGATTGCGTCTGGCATAACGCCCTCAGGTAGTTTTCACATAGGCCATCTGAGAGAGATACTAACGGCAGAGATGATCCATCGTGCATGCCAAGACATAGGCCTAGAATCCAGATACGTGTTCATCGTCGATAGTATGGATCCACTCAGAAGGGTGTATTCCTTTCTTCACGAAGATTACAACGAATACATTGGACACCCATTGGCGTTTGTACCAGCCCCAAACCCACAAGGGAGACCTGATTCTTCATTAGGCAACTACTCTGACTATTTCCTCAAGCCATTCCTCGAAGCCCTTCGTGCTATAGGCGTCTCACCTGAGATTGTCATGAATCATGAGGTATATGCATCAGGAGCGATGGAGAGTAGGATACACGAGGCTATCACAAAACGCCTTGAAATCAAGGAGGTGATCGAATCGATATCAGGCAGAGAACTTGAAGAGGATTGGTTTCCATACAACCCACTGGGCTCCGGTGGAGGTTTCGATGGAGTGAGGGTAGTGAGCTACGAAAAGCCATATGTCCACTGGATAGATGAACATGGTGTCTCGGGGAAAAGTGACATCAGGGAAGCCCAGGGAAAGATGCCATGGAGAGTGGACTGGTCTGCCAGATGGGGCCTTCACGGGATAACATGTGAGCCTGCTGGGAAGGATCATGGGGCAGCAGGCGGATCTTACGATACTGGAATCCCAATTTCCAGGATCCTCGGCTACGAGCCCCCTGCTAAGATGGTATACGAGTGGATTCAGATTAAAGGCGGTGGTCCGATGTCGAGTTCGGCTGGCAACACAATTGGGCCTATTGAAACTCTGGGGATTGTTCCCCCTGAAATAGTTCGATACCTCGTTGCAAGGACAAAGATGTCAAAGCATATTGACTTCGATACTGGAAATATGCTATTTGAAATTGCGGATGAATACGAAAGATTGGCATCAAATCCACCAACAATAGATCCTAACTCTCCTCGTCGAAAACAGGTTGCAGCAGAGACTGCATTGGGTGCTCTGAGGATGAGCCAGATCGAAATAGGACGAGATCTGGTGCAGAATCAAGTACCTCTCAGACATCTTTCGATGCTCGCACAAATACGCTCTGATGACAGTGAAATATGGTCCTCCTTATCAAGATCTGGACATATCGAGGGTGAACCAGATGGAGCACTTAGACTTCGGCTGAAGAAGATGAGGGATTGGATTGAAAGTGATCACTTCCCAGAAGAACACAGGGTAAAAATATCAACAAAGGTACCCGAGGAGCTATTAGGCGAAATGTCCGGAATGCAGATTGAATTCCTGAGGTCTTTGGCCACATCACTAGCGAATTCAGAATGGACTGTGCCCAGCATTGGATCGGCGATAGTCGCGATGATGGATGAAAGTGCAGCATCAAGGAGGGAGTGCTACACTGCGTTATATCTGGCCCTGATAGGTCAGGAACGAGGTCCCAAGATATCAACACTGATCGCGGAGTGCGATCGAAACTCAATTGTTAATCTATTCAGCTTAAATTAGACTGTGCCGATTGTGAGGCTCCTTGGCTCAGGCAGTCCCTTGATCATCTCAGCAACAGCCTGGACCTCCATAGTCGCACCAGACATTGTAGTGACAAATGGAATGTTCAATTCTACTGCCAACCTTCTCATCATGTTCCCATCCAGGACTGCTCCACCGGAATTGGTTGGGGTATTGATGATCAATTGGATTTTGCCATCCCTCATTAGATCCAAGGCATCCGGAGATCCCTGTTCTGCTATCCTGTAGGCGCTATTGACTTCTAATCCCCCCCTCTCTCTGAGGACCGCCGCCGTTCCTCTCGTGGCGTAAAGGTCGAATTCCATGTCTTTGAGTGATTTAGCGAGGGAAATTATGGATTCCTTGTCACTGTCCTTTACAGTGATGTATACTCCACCGTGTGTTGGAACTGGGATTTCAGTAGCCATTCTCGCTTTCAGATAAGCAGCGGCAGCATTTTTGTGGGAACCCATGACCTCTCCCGTGGATTTCATCTCGGGTCCGGGAGCAGGATCCAGACCTCTTAATTTGATGAAGGGAAATACTGGTGCCTTGACAGCCACTGCCTCCTCTTGCCTCTCGGGGATGTTAAGGTCCGAAAGTAGATCTCCCATGGTCAATCTTGCTGCTATCCTTGCAAGGGGTATCCCCGTTGATTTGGCTACGAATGGGAAGGTCCTTGACCCCCTTGGATTTACCTCTAGTACGAAGAGTTCATTCTTTTTTATCGCGTATTGTATGTTGAAGCACCCGATTACTCCTAACTCTAGCCCTATAATTCTCGTCCATTCTTCAACTTGATCGAGAATCTCTGGCGAGACATTTTGGGTTGGTATGAAGCATGTAGAGTCACCTGAATGAATTCCTGCCTCCTCCAGATGTTCCATGACGGCCCCGATTAAGACGTCTTGGCCATCACAAACTGCATCGACGTCTAACTCAATCGCATTCCCGAGGTATTCATCGACGAGCAAGGGTTTCTCTGGCGCGACATACGCTTCCTGCATGTATGCCTCTAATTGCTTATCATCGGTGAGAACCTCCATGCCTCTACCCCCCAAAACATAGGATGGCCGAATGAGGACAGGATAACCTATGTTCTCTGCAGCTTTACGGACCGAGATAGGGTCGGTGGCAGTAGTGCCCCTTGGCATTCTTAGGTTATTTTTCTTCGCAAATTCCTCAAATCTGTACCTATCGCTTGCTTCATCGACAGCGTCAGGGGTTGTGCCGACCATCTGCATGGATACGCCCATGTTTTCCAAGTGGCTTAATTGGGCCTCTATTGGCAATGCAAGATTGATTGCGGTCTGTCCACCGAATTGTAACAAGATACCGTCTGCTCGTTCTCGAAGTAAGATTTCCATGACAGACTCCGGCGTAAGTGGATCGAAGTAGAGTCGATCACTGGTATCAAAATCAGTTGAAACCGTCTCTGGATTATTGTTGATGATGATTGCTTCGTGTCCCATATCCCTGATTGCCCCGACAGCGTGTACGCAACCATAATCAAATTCTATTCCTTGCCCTATCCTAATCGGTCCGGACCCTACTACGACAATTCTCTCAGTTCCATCCTTTTTATCTTGGGGAGTCAAATCTACCCCCTCATGTGCATTCCCTCCCTCGTAAGTGGAGTAGTAATAGGGAGTCACTGCAGCGAATTCGGCAGCACATGAGTCGACCATTCTGAAAACAGGATGGATTCCGAGGGAATGTCTGTGCTTGGTCAATTCCCCCGGTTTGTCTAGTTCCCTAGTTGTGGAGAAACCCCCAATTGCATCTGATATGTGAGCATCTGAGAAACCGTATCCTTTCCACTTTCTTATTCGACCTTCATCTAACACAGCAATTGAGTGAGACTTTCCGTACTCGACGATTTCCTTCTCGATAGCGGCCATGGATTGAAACCTGTGAAGGAACCACCTCGTGATGCCACCGGTTATCTCCCTCACCTTTTCGAGGTCCCAATTTCTTCTAAATGCCTCGAACAAAGCGCCCATTCTTCTGTCAGATGGAATTGCTAGCCATTTCTCCAGGATTTCATCGCTCAGTGGTGTGGAGGCTCGCTCATCCATGGTTTCCCCGCCTGAGGCATCCGCCATGGTCAAAGGCCTTGGGTGGGGTGCGCCATATTCCAAACTCGACCATGCCTTCAGGAAAGCTTCTTCAAAACGCCTGCCTATTGCCATCACTTCACCAGTGGACTTCATCGAGGTTCCGATGGTCCTATCTGCTGTTCTGAATTTGTCAAAGGGCCATCTAGGTATTTTAACAACACAATAATCTAACGTAGGTTCGAAGGCTGCCGTCGTCCCATCTCCTGTAATTGGGTTCGGCAACTCGTCAAGGGTGTATCCGACGGCAATCAGGGCGGCCATTCTTGCTATTGGGTAGCCCGTGGCTTTCGATGCCAGAGCTGAGGATCGACTAACCCGTGGGTTAACCTCAATGACTCTGTATTCGCCTGTAGATTGTTCAACCGCGAATTGGACGTTGCAGCCGCCCTTTATATTGAGTCTCCGAATCAATTTCAGTGCCGCATCCCTGAGATTTTGATGGTCTTTGTCTGATAGTGTTTGTTGGGGGGCAACCACAACAGATTCGCCGGTGTGAACCCCCATGGGATCTAGATTTTCCATTGTACAGACAATTATCGCATTGTCAGAGGAATCTCTCATAACCTCATATTCATGTTCTTGCCATCCCAATATGCTCTCTTCGATCAGAACCTGGCCGATCGAGGAATGCAATATGCCCTGTTGAGCTATCTCAACCAATTCACCTGTATTGAACGCTGTTCCCCCGCCTAGTCCCCCTAGGGTGAATGCTGGTCTTATGAGAAGGGGATACGAACCTAGGTCCTCAGCAGCGGCTAATACTTCCTCAACAGTGCTGCAAGCTATAGCCTTGCACACTGGGAGGTCGATTCCTTCACAGACTTTCTTGAAGCGATCTCGATCTTCTGCATCGTCTATAGCGTCAAGATCGCAACCGATCAATTCTACTCCCAATCGGGCCAGAGTCCCATCGTGGGCTAGGGCTGTGGCTATATTCAGAGCCGTCTGTCCCCCCATTCCAGCTAGTAGAGCATCTGGAGATTCGATTTCTAAGATCCTTGTGACTACCTCGGGCAACAATGGCTCGATGTATATTTTATCTGCCATTTCAGGGTCATTTTGGATGGTCGCGGGGTTAGAATTGATTAATATGACTTCATAACCATCATTCCTCAAGGCTCGACATGCTTGCGATCCGGAAAAATCAAACTCAGCGGCTTGCCCTATCCTAATGGGACCGGATCCGAGGATCACTATACGATGTAGATCGTCTCTCCTTGGCATTATGCTTTACTCCTTACTTTTTGAGTTGATTTCAGGTATAGTTTCACCATAGACTCAAACCTATCAAAAAGGAGTGAGGCATCATGCGGCCCTGGGCAAGCTTCTGGATGGAATTGGATTGTAAAACATGGCTTGTCCAAGAGGTCCAGGCCCTCTACCGTCCCATCATTTGCATTGATGTATCTTACCTGAAATTCTGAATCTAGTATATTCTCACCAGAATTTGACAAGGCGCCCGAGGGGTGCGGGGCTAACATCCCCTTAGCGGGATCTTCGACCGCAAAACCATGATTTTGACTTGTAATGTGTACCTTGTTCGACTCCAAATCTAGAACTGGTTGGTTTGCCCCTCTGTGCCCATACCTGAGTTTGTATGTTCGCAATCCGGCGGCGAGGCCCATAAGTTGGTGACCTAGGCATATTCCCATGACTGGAAATCCCATTCTCACTGCCTCTGCTAAGCTTTCCTTGGCTTTTCTCGCTGCGCCATCGTGGGCAGGGTCACCTGGTCCATTTGAAGCGAAAAATGCTATGGGATTCCATCTGTTGATGATGTCATTGAACGGCATATTCGCCGGACACCAAACGACTTCGAACCTCTTGCAAAGTTCCCTCAAGATGTTGTATTTTATTCCGCAATCTAAAACGGCAATTCTAGTCAATGGTAGGCCGTCAGCTGTGGTGGCACCTGAATTGATAATAATAGATTCAGATATAGTGACCTCTGCGACCAAGTCTTCCTTATCCGGAGGAGTCATTGATTGGAGATTCCTAAGCATCGATTGTTCTTCTTCAATTGGCCCAAAGATAGCGAGCATGGTACCATGCTCTCTGACTTTTCTTGTTAGGGAACGAGTATCTATGTCGCATATCCCGGGGACCTGATGTGTGTGAAGAAAGTCATGGACACTACCTACCGAATCCCGGTGATCTGGTTTGAGCATTAATTCTCTGCAGACTACACCTCTGGGATGTATTCCCGAAGATTCACTCAAGCCTTGATGAATTCCATAATTTCCGAGCAAGGGCCAAGTGAAGGTCAAAATTTGTCCCCTGAACGATGGGTCTGTCATACTCTCTTGATAACCTGCCATCCCAGTGGTGAAAACTAACTCACCCATCCCGATCCCACATGATCCAAATAACCTTCCTTCTGCCCTAGTTCCATCTGCGAGAAGCAAGACCCCCTTTGACCCGGTAAAGGGGAATTTTGTGGGTGTTGTAAGTAGATGATCGGCGGCATCGTCGAATATTGGTGGGTCTGAGACTCCGTGTTGACCGAGTCCGGGGCTAAAACTGCCGCGGCTCGGGTGCTTTGACATCAGTTATGTTGGCAGAATACGATTATTATACATTCACAAATTATCTTTCGATTTGTCAATTATTGACTTCCCACTCTTGGAGGGTAAAACCTTGATAATTGGGTCGGAAAAACTACTTTCCAATGCCACCGACTTAAACCACTCTGATAGAGTAATGGCCAGAGCAGCGACCTCGGAATGTGGTTGGTTCCCAACTGAGATGTTGTAATCAGCGATCCCGAAAAGTTCGCCAGGTACTTTTGCACCGCCAACCACAAATGCAATTGGGCGATCGCGCCTAATTCTAGGTAGTGTCTCAGTGTGACTTTCACCATACATGGTCAGGTGAACTATTGTACCGGGCAGCCGATTGGGACCCCCCATCTTGAATTTTTTTAGATATCCCATGGGATTTTTTTCAAATCGAGAGGTGAATTTCCCACCGAATCTTTCAGATACCCCTGAAAGTGTCTCCACAATGCTTGGATCGCGATCGCCGAAGATAATCATTCCATTTGCTCCTAGAGCCCTTGCTGTGAGGCCTAAGTGGGAGGTCATCCTTCTGTCACGATCGACCCTATGGCCCAATCTGATTACATCAACGGGAGGTAACCAACGCATATCCACGGCTCACGGGAAGGGTGATGACACATCATCCTCACCCTCATTGTACTCCTTCGCCACCTCAAAGACGTCGAATGGCAGGTAGTGGTGCTGACCCAAGACCCAAGATAGCAATATCGCGCTTATCCCGCTCATAACTGCGAGGTAGGTTAGCAAGGATAGCACAGCGAGGCGTGCAGTTGCGGCCAGAGCGACTGTGACCTCGTCGATTGAACCGACGAGGAGTAAGCCCAACGGTTCTATGATTAGATAAGCGACGAGTAGGGCAGCGCCACCCCCGAAGAGAAGGGCCCCTGGGGTGCCCCTGTAGCTCCCGAAAACGAATACAGCAGTTGAGAATAGGACTAAAATTGGCACGACTATGCTGGCTGCGTGAAATTCGAGGCCAAGAAGCGAGTTTGGGATCTCTGAATCCCCAAGTTGTGAGCCCCCCTTTGCGACTGTTATCCACCACACCAACCCAGCAGCCATTGCATAGGCACCGGAAAGCAATCCTGCATTAGTCATCAGATTTCTCATGTTATGAGAATCCGTAGGATTATGCCTCAATACGATGGATTGCATTAATTCAGCGGTCTCTGGTGGAATGGGGTTTTCAATGGGGTCTTCGGAGGTGCCCTCTTCCATCATTGGGCCGTATCGCATTCCATTACATCATAAAGCCAACGTCGTTTCCGGCACTCGTGAGCGTGGACTTGGGGGGTCGGGGGTTCCTCGGGGCGAGCCGCGTTCCGGCGTTGATGGGAGTTGTAAACACAACCCCTGACTCTTTCTTCAGTGGATCTCGGCACTCGGAAGTCCAAGACGGCATAAGACGCTCCATTGAGATGATCGAACAAGGGGCCTCGATAATTGATATCGGGGGCGAGTCCACCAGACCCGGAGCTTCCATGATATCAGTAGAGGAGGAGTTGTCTAGGGTGATACCCGTTATCGAGGGCGTTCTGGAGGCCCGGCCGGAGGCATTTATCTCGATTGACACCAGTAAACCGGAGGTAGCCAGGCGTGCCATAAATTCTGGTTGCAAGATGGTCAACGATGTCACCGGTGCGATTGATCATGAGATGGTGGGACTTGTCGCCTCCACTGGAAGTTGGGTTTGTGTCATGCACATGAAGGGTTTGCCACAGACTATGCAGGATGATCCTCAATATGAAAACGTGGTTGAGGAAGTCAGGGATTTCTTGTCCTTCAGAGTTTCTGTCCTGATCGAGGCAGGAGTTGCGCCAAACAAGATACTTGTAGACCCAGGTATAGGATTCGGGAAAAATATCCAGCATAATTTGGAACTCCTAAAAACCGGTAGGGGACTCATTCCCCATGAAGGGGTTGGCATATTGTGGGGTGTCAGCAGAAAGAAAATGTTCGCTGACTTGCTCGGTAGGATGTCTGCCGAGGAGCGGCTGGCAGGAACGCTGGGTGTTGCTGCTGCAGGATACTTTTCCAAAATTGATGTGCTAAGAGTCCATGACGTAGAGGCTCACTCTGACTTATTACGTTCATTGCATTCGGTCCACTACGGAGGCATGAGTTGATGAGTATCCCACTGCTGGATCTAACCCCGGAAATTAGGGTAGTCGGAACTGCTCACGTCAGTAAGAAATCCATAGAGTTGGTTCAAGATCAAATTTCGGAATTCAAACCAGACTTAGTCGCAGTCGAACTTTGTTCATCTAGGTTGTCTTCTCTCCAAAATCCCACGGCTTTGGATGATGAAGACCTGCTATCGATCATTAAGGACGGAAGGTCTGGAATGATTTTGCTGCAATCCGCCCTTGCTAGTCAACAAAGAAGGATGGGGATAGAACATGGAGAGAAGCCTGGCGCTGAGTTGATGAGGGCCATCGACATAGCTCAAGAAAATGAGATTCCCGTAGAGCTTATTGACAGAGACATCGTAACCACGCTGAAAAGGGCATGGAAGAATATGGGTTTTTTCGAGAAATTTAGGGTCTTGAATGCATTACTTTGGGAAGACGATGATGAGGATGCTGAAGACATAGAATCTCTGTTAGAAGACTCGGATATGCTGACTAAGGTACTGGAGGAGGCCAGGGATGTTGCCCCCAAGGCTGGATCTGTTTTGATAGACGAAAGGGACAGTTACATGGCAAATAGACTCAGTATGCTATCAGAAAGAGGGAGGATACTCGCAGTAGTCGGGGCTGGCCACCTCGCTGGGATTGAAAGGTCATGGGACTCTTCTCAAAATACGGACCCCTTTGCCGTAATATCAGAATTGGACAGGACCCCCAAATCAGCAAGATGGCCCAGACTATTGGTGGGATTAATCCCAGTCATTTTAATCGGTTTTCTGGGTTGGATGTGGTATGAGGGAGATCTCGAGGGCATAGGAGATACGCTTGGGTACTGGATGGTCGCAAACGCAGCGTTGGCAGGAGTGGGGGTGGCCCTTGCAGGGGGGCATCCAATCTCGATACTAGTCGGGGCAGTCGCGTCCCCATTCACTTCCTTGAATCCGGCTTTGGCTGCTGGGTGGTTCGCCGGCTACACCCAATATAAGATGCAAAAACCAACGGGTCTTGATGCAAAAGAATTCCTCGTAGTAGAGGATGTAAGAAGCCTATGGGGAAATCGCGTGGGTAGAATTCTCCTTGTGACTGCGTTTGGTAATCTTGGCTCTTCGTTGGGTGCGTGGTTAGCAGGTGCTGCGATAGTCGGTTCTATACTGGGCTAGGCATGAAAGTCAGCCTCGATTCCCCAGTCGAGTCGCGCCCAACTCCTTTCGTGGATGTAGTAGAGAGCCATTTTAGTCACAATCTCAAGACTTGCCACGGTTGCTGCCAAGGTGGTAGCTTCCCCCCCCGATATTCCCATATCTGTACCAAACCAAGACGCGGCCAAGAAGGTAAGGAGAAATGTGTCTGTAGTTGCGATTAGCCTCCAGGTCATGGTTTTTACTAGGCTGCGCGAGGGTGATGCGTGATCCATGTATAGATACAAGAGTCACTAGATTTGTCAATTTCGGCTAGATGGACTCAATTAGAACGGCTATCCCTTGACCGCCTCCGATACAAGCGGTCGCGATGCCAAGACCTCCACCAGATCTCCTTAGTTCTAATGCCAAAGTGAGAAGTAGCCTTGTTCCCGTAGCCGCTAATGGGTGGCCAAGTCCCACGGCACCGCCATTCACATTCACTATGCTCTGGTCTATTCCGAGGTCTTTCATGCAAGCAACAGCCTGACCTGCGAAAGCCTCGTTAATCTCCCACCGTGATACGTCATCGATTGAGGCACCTGCCCTATCTAGGGCAAGCCTTGAGGAGGGTACTGGCCCATGAGCCATAATCGCAGGTTCTAGACCGACGATCCCCCATGAAACAATTCTGGCTAACGGTTCATCACCATCCGAATTGGCTCGATCGAGGGACTTCACGACAACAGCAGCAGCACCATCAACGATCCCAGATGCGTTCCCAGCAGTGACTAGGGAGTCTGGGCCGAAATGAGTACGGAGATTGGATAGGGTTTCTTTTGTTGTTCCTGGGACAAAGTGATCCTCATCTTTTGGCCCCACCGTCTTACCGTCGACTTGGACTGAGACGATCTCCTCGGACCAAGTTCCTATTCTGATGCTTTCTTCGGTTCTTTGATGGCTCAAAGCCGCAAAGGCGTCCGCCTGTTCACGTGATACATTCAGCCTCCTGCATAGTTCATCGCTTGTTTGTGCCATGAACTTGTTAGATATCGAATCTAGAAGATTCGTGAACAAATAATCCTCCATGTCTTTGTCGAGAGTGTCTCCATTTCTCGGTGGTCGGCCAAGACGGTTTATGTGGCGCGTACCCCTTAGTACCATGGGTGCTTGGCTGAGGTTCTCCATTCCTCCCGCAACCACGGTATTGGCCTCACCAAGCATTATCATCTGGGCAGCGGAGACAACAGATTGAGCCCCACTCCCACAAAGTCGATTCAATGTTAACATGGGTGTTTCTTGAGGGATGCCAGCTCTTAGTCCTGCATGTCTGGCCCCAAAAATAGCTTGACCAGATGTCTGCAATGCGTGCCCCATGACTACATGATCGACAGAGTTGGGATCAGTACTCGTATGTTCGATTGCACCCTTGATTACCTCAGTTCCAAGTTCCTCTGCGGATATTTCTGAAAGTAGTCCACCTTTCTCACCATCGCCTCTTTTTCCTCCAGACCATTCACAAAATGGGGTTCTCTTCCCCCCAACGATCACGACTTCCTTTGCCATGTTCCCCGGGTGGTGATGGGCTACATGAGGATAACTAGGGCAGTGGCCGAGGCTAACATCATACATGCGGTGGATAGGGACCCTGCGATCATGATGGGCTTTGACACGTTCAATAGCTCCCTCGGGCGAATGCTCAGACCGATTAAGATCAAAATTGGGACCATCAGGAGACTTCCAAGGCGCTCAATGTGTTGTGTAATGGATTCAGGGAGGAGGAAAGATGCAAGCATCGATGCGAGAATGAAGCCTGGTAGGAACAATGGGATTCTTGAAATTCCGGACGAGAATTTTTTACCAGATTTTTCTTTCTGTGATGAATAGATAATTGCCCCAGGAACTACTATCAAAAGTCCAAGTACTCTAGTCAATTTTGTTCCGGATGCGAGTGATAATGCATCGCCACCCATAGCCTCGCCCGCCGCAATCGCCTGAGGGACTGCATGGACGGTAGATCCTGCCCAGATTCCAGCTGATTCTGGCTCAAAGCCTATCGCATTGGCCAGTAGTGGGACTGAAAGAAACGTGGCGAGTCCTAGTATGTTAACAACTGCCAGAATAGATCCTGTTTGCTTCGAGGACAGTCTTAGGCTTGGTGCCACAGCGAGTACTGCACTATTGCCACAGATCGCCCCCCCTGCCCCTAGTGCAAACGCTTGATGTCGATCTATCCCGAGTACCCTTGAGATTAGTAATGTACAACTAAATGCTGTTATTATTGTGATGATGATTGTGTATAGTCCGGCGACTCCAATTTTGTTCGAGGCTAACATGTTCAAGTCCAATCCGAAGCCCAACAAGATGATCGCTAAAGGAAGAATCAAGTTGATACAATTCTTGTTTGTATTTGGATCGATACCTAATCTATCAGAGAGGATGATTCCGCAGAGAAGTCCGAATGTACCAGCCCCTAAGGAGAACATCCCTTGTGAATCCAAGAGGTAATCCAATCCGGCGCAAAGGGCGCTCAGAGCTATTACTGCAGCGATATGATAGGATCGAGTCAACGACTCACCGTCATTGCTACTGTCCTTCTTCGTTATTCATGGTTCCCAAGAATTCGGGCAAGTCCACACCGGCATTTCTTGCGACGTCATGGAGTGGAGGAAGGCTCCGAACCAGACTGCTGATGAAATCCGAGGTGGCAGAACCATCGGCAGATCCGCCACCATCCCATACAGTGATGCTGTCGATCTTCAGATTCTTGACCGCTTCTACCTGGGCTGAGACCATCTCTTCTATCTTCTCAACCATGAGAAGTGTAGCAGCTGCCTTAGCGTCGCCGCCGGTGCTTTCCACCAGGCTCGCATATCCATCTGCTTTGGCCTGCAAGACCTTCTGAACACCCGCGGCCTCAGCCTCATATTGCATGAGAACCGCATCCGCTTGACCCGAAGCTATTCTCCTTTGTCGCTCTGCCTCGGCCTCGGCAGCAATCTCGATCTGCTGTTTCTGGATGTTCTCCCTCACAATGTCGCTAGCCCGCAACCGCTCTTCTTCTTCAACGTATTTTGACTTCTGGATCTCGGCCTCTGCTTGTGCTTTAGCGATTTCAGCACGCTGTTTGGCCAGAGCCTCTGCTTCCGCGAGATCGGCATTGACCCTTGCGATTTGCGCTTGAGATGAGTTCTCACCTTCGACGGCTATGGCTTCTTGCTCGTTGACGAAAACACGTTGATCGGCCTCCGCGGCTTTCTTACCTTTCTCTGCCTGAGCCATATTCTCTGCGACTTGGATCTCTCGTGCTCTGTCTGCCTCAGCAGAACCAACAGCACCATCTCTCTCAGCGTTCGCTACATCTACACGGGCCCTCTCTACTGCCTCAGAAGCTGCCTTCTTCCCAATGCTCTCAATGTAGTTTGACTCGTCAGTGATATCTACGATGTTGACGTTAATCAGGTATAGACCCACCTTGTTCAATTCAGCATCCACATTGGTCCTAATGAGGTCTAGGAAAGCATCTCTGTCTTGGTTGATCTGTTCAATTGTGAGCGTTGCTACAGTAAGTCTCAGTTGCCCGAAGATGATCTCTTTTGCCATCTCCTCCACCTGGTCAAGGTTCAGTTCAAGCAATCTTTCTGCGGCTGAACTCATGATCCGTGGATCGGTGGAGACACCAATGGTAAAAGTGCTAGGCACGTTTATTCTGATGTTCTGTTGTGAAAGCGCATTCCTCATGTCAATATTGATTGTCATGGGAGTGAGTGAGATGTAGCTGTAGTCCTGTATTAGGGGCCAAACGAGTGTGGCACCGCCGTGGATAACCTTGGAGGCCTCTGAGCCAGCGGTTCTTCCATAGATTACCATGATTTTGTCTGGGGGGCACCTCTTGTATCTCTGTGCAAAGAAAATTACCACAGCGACCAAGAGGAGGATGCTTACGAACATCAAAACGCCCACGGCTGCTGCTGCTCCGCCTCCTTCATCCTCCTGTGCGGCGACCGTAGGAGCCAAGAAAAGGGCGTTCAACACAGCGAGAGCAGTCACTCGGCCTAGATGGGACATGGTACTCACTAGATGAGGATGGATATGAAGGCTGTGCCGTCATTTGGGTTCATCATATGCTGGAATTACTCTTCTTCTGGGCTGTATACCACTGGTTCCACCATGAGAAGGGTGCCAACTACTGCCTTCACCATCACCGTTTCTTCGTTTGGAATCATGGATCCGTCGACTGACTTGGCATCATATTGCCTCAGTGAGCCCTTGATACTAACTGAAACTTGCCCAGTGCCGCCTTCTGGGATTCTGAGGTAAACCGTGCCGCTAACCCCAACCGCATCATCGATCTCAATGGTCCCCTCTGCTTGTAGAGCTATGAAGAACTGGAACACCTTGCCAGTCGCAAACATTGAGGCGCCACCAGAGATGCCTCCTACTAGTATCGCGAGTACCTCTGGTCCCCCTGATTGCATTACAATAATCCCAGTTAGGCCGAAGAACATCATGAAGGCCATGACACCTTGGAAGGTTAGTGCCTTGAATGAGGCGTCGGCCCCCATCGCGTCAATGTCAACGCCGAAGACACCCTCTGCGATATCTCCAATCCCGCCCAAAACTACTACGAGCACCAACCACAGGAGAAATAGGACGCCCCCAATAAGGGCGGAAGCACCGAACATTAGCTCGACACCTGTGGCATCCAACAATCCGAAAACAAAGTCGATAATTCCGACCATACCCCTCCCACCGAGGATCGACGAATAGTGCTGTCGATAGGTTACTCCCTACCCAGCCATAACCCATACATCTTCTCAAGCGTCAAAATCGGGCCTACGCTCAACCCTGTGAACATACCTGCTACGACTATTGAGACTCCATGGTCAAACCAAGTGCTCATTAGCGAGTATGAAGATAGGCAGACACCAGCGAGAACAAGTGGTATCAATACCCTGCGGAGAAATATGTAGTATCCTCCGAGCCCGTCAAAAGCAGGGTTTCCCGTCACTTGGTCTACAATTTTAGCGGCTTTGGACATCATTGTCCCTCAGGAAGAAATTATGCTCCCAAGGACATTCATCGACCCTATGATCATAAGGATAATTGGTACGCTCCACCAGCCTGCTCGGTTGACAACCGTTCGGTCGTCAACCCTCTCAATGCGCCCTTGGTCATCCCTGTCCAAGCGAGTCTTCTCCAATTTAGAATAGGAGTCATTGAATTCCTTCTGATACTTGCCAACTGATGTCAGGAAATATATAGCGAGGAGTGCGGTGGTTCCGCCAGTCACGCCGAATATCTCTGCGACGGCCTCCACGCCTCTGTCCTGCAGATATTGCCACAGCATTAATTGAGCTACCGCCAACAACCCAATCATGATCGAGTCCGATCTCGCCATGTACGTGACAGGCGGGCCTCATTCATCAAATCTTGCCCGAATTTCGATTACTTTAGATGCTTGGGCCTTCCATCCCAGATGCCCCATGTGCCTCTCCCCAGAGCGATTAACTCGGAGTCTTGATTTCTTACCTCGCCCCGGACGTGCGCCAAGGAGCGACCCCTCCTGATCATAGTCCCTGTACACAACAAAGTACATTCGTTTTTTGCGGCATTAATGTATGAGATGTCCAACTGCGCGGTAGCACACCACTCTTCCTTATCCAAAGATGAGACGACTGCCCCGCCCATGGCGGTATCCAACAATGTTGCGTGGAGCCCGCCGTGGGCTACTCCACCCTTATTGAGGTGATTTTCACTGACTTGGACCTTTACTTTGCATTCACCTTGTCCCATAGAAACTAGTTCAATGCCAAGTGAATTCTGAAGCTCCCCTATATGGGGCAATGAACTGGAACCTCCATTCTTCATTGATGCATGTCAGCATTGTCCGACTTATATTCATGCTGCCCCGGTCTGTACGGCCCACAAACGGCTGTAGAGACCAGAAGCCTCGATTAACTCATCATGAGAGCCCATTTCTGAGATCTTGCCATTATCCAATACTGCAATCCTATCCGCATTGCGGACTGTAGATAGCCTGTGGGCGATTATAATCGTGGTTCTGTTTATTGATAATTTCTCAATTGATCTTTGCAGGGCCGCCTCTGTCTCGTTGTCGACATTACTGGTGGCTTCATCCAAAACAAGTATTGGTGCGTCCTTCAAAACTGCTCTGGCTATTGCCAGCCTTTGTCTCTGCCCTCCTGACAGCCTATGTCCATCTTCCCCCACGTCCGTTTCCCAACCATCTGGAAGTGACTCTATGAATTCGATTGCCTCTGCGACCTCTGCCGAATTGATCAATTCCTCCTGATTGGCATCGGGCCTTCCATACAGAATGTTCTCCCTGACTGATCCTGGGAATAGAGTTGTATTTTGGGAAACTAATGCTATTGATCCTCGAAGACAATTAAGGGTCAAATCTTTGACATCAACACCATCTAACTCTACATGCCCAGATTGAGGGTCATGTAGTCGCATCAGGAGGTTCATTAGCGTAGTTTTTCCTGCTCCCGTAGACCCGACAATCCCGAGTGTCTCACCAGGTTTGATGGCCAGAGAGAGGCCCTCGTATACAGGGCTTCTACCATGATAGGAGAATGTTAGGTCTTTGAATTCGATATCGCCTGAGATTTCTTGAATCGTCACATCTCCCTCCACGATGCCTATGTCCGTGTCCAAGAGATCTAGCACTCGGGTCGTTGAGGCCATCGCCCTTTGGTACAGGTCGAACGTTTGTCCCAGCCGCGTCAGGGGCCACAAAAGACGCTGGGTGATGAATACAATCACGCTGTATGCTCCAATTGATAGCCTGCCATCTAGGGCCATCCATCCGCCAACCAACATGTTAGCCGTGAAGGCAAACAGGATTGCCATTCTGATCAATGGGACGAAAGAGGCAGATAGTGTGATTGCAGACTGGTTAGCTTTGAGGTATGTCTCAGAGGCCTCCCTTACTCTCTCTATCTCCCTCTTTTCTGCAGTGAATGATTTGATAGTGGTTATTCCGCTTAAATTGTTATTCAAAAGTGAATTAAGATCGGCCACTTCCTCCCTGACACGAGTGTACCTCTCTCCTATTCTCCGTTGAAACATGAATGAGCCTATAACAATCACTGGGACCGGGATTATTGCTAATATTGCCACCTCAGGCGCGATCAGGAACATAATTCCACCGACTACAACGACGGTTGTGGCCACTTGGAGTAGGTCCGTTGCACCCTGGTCGAGGAACCTCTCAAGTTGATTGACATCATCGTTCATGATGGCCATCAGACCCCCTGTGGTTTGTTGGGAGAACCATCGCATCTCCAGATCTTGGATATGTTGGTATGCGGACATCCTTAGCTCATGCTGAGCGGTTTGGGCTAGATTTCGCCACAAAACCGCATAGAAGTACTCAAACAGTGATTCTAGGACCCAGATTACAACGGTCAACGCCACGAGTATCAGAAATTGATCACGCGGGTCAGACCAACCCAACTCGCCTAGGAACGATTCTTCCCGAAGGGCTACTACGTCTACAGCTATTCCGATGAGCACTGGTGGAGCGAGATCCCAAAATTTGTTCAATATCGAACAAATCGAAGCCAGAATAATGGTTCCTCTGTATTCCCTTAGTTGGAAAATTAACCTCGCTAGGGGGTGATGGCTCCGGCTCACAATTGCCGGACGAACCACTCCCGCTTAAATTTCTATTTTGCCGAGTTTTTGGACAGAGCCTAAAATACCGTACCTGTCCAATCATCCGCCCAGAGGTCCCAAATCCCCGCTCCGATAGTTCCAGTTGCGTTAGTTCGTAATGTGAGCCTATCATCCGAGGACAATAGACCGTCAATGTCTGAGTCAAACCAGTCCAATTCCCACCAATTGCCATGATCGTCCGTGATGTTTTTCGGAGCGTCGGATAATCGTATCAATGCAGTTGTGGACAGAGAGCCATCATTTTCGCTGAGTCCATGAATTTCAAGTTCCCTTGGTAGGACCTCCATGATGAACCCCTCTGGGATAATTGTGGTCCATTCCGTGGCATCCTCAAGGTTGTATGGATTTGTAGGAAAGGTGACAGCTGATGGAATCCGTGGCACATCACTTCTGAAATCGATTGAAACATTTTGACCCGTCTCTATATCTAGTCTGAAAGAGGTCCCATCATCAAGATTGAACATTTGGATGCCTACCAAAAGAGGTGGGTCGCCCACCAATTCTAAAATCGAAGAAATGGACCCATCATTTGCCGTCGCTATCTGTTGTTTTGAGGAGGTATCAGACGTGATTGTCCATTCAAATCCGGAAAAAATAGATGGGTCGAATCCGAACGGGGGATAGTTCCCATCTGGGTCTGCCATGGCTTGTAGTGCAAGCAGAACGAACGGGTCTACATATTCAGGGTTGGCATCCCTTCCTTGAAACCACGCTGACCCTACTCGGATGTTGGTCATGTTTCCGTAGACTACCTCCTCAGTGTCCAATTGTGTCCCCTGAATACTAATCGCCATCCCAATGGATGACTTTTGTGAGGCGTCTTGTTTAGCGACGTTCCATCGAATCGAGCCTTGTTGACTGTCGCCTTGGGACAAGACCTCCGTTAGGGTCGCTACCCTCAACTCATCATGTACCTCAGCAAGATACAGGATATCGAGAGCATCGGGGGAAGAAAGAAGCTCATTCAGGGAGTCTGAGTCTAATTTCCAACAATTCTCAGTACATTCTGTCTCTTCAGAGAGGCAGCCGGTCAGGCTCATCGTGAGAAGGATCGCCGTCACCAAGAATGCACGCATATGCCTCGGATGGTGGGGATTGAAATGAGGTTTCTGAATCGGGGTTCCCTTGATATCATAACGATGGTTCGTAGGATCGGGCGTCGCAATGAACAACCTACTTGTCGTGTTCAAGAAAAATCACGAGCAGGTCCACGACGGTGCCCTGAGCACTGTGATTTCAACATTGGATAAGGCTAAACAGACCTATGGATTTGATTTTAGAACGGTTCCTAGGGAAGAGGTCGAAAGGGACGATTTCGTAGGTCCAGAGGCAGTAATTGTTCTTGGGGGAGATGGCACATTGACTTCTATCGCCCACTCAGTTGACGATCGAACATTAGTCATGGGGGTAAACAGTCATCCAATGGACAGCGGTGGAAGTGGGTCCTTCGGATTTTTCATGGGAAGCGACCCGACTCGGTTTCCCGAGGACTTGAATCGCCTCCTCCGGGGGTCTTGCATAATCAACACAATTCCAAGGCTACAGGCAGAGATAATGTCAACCTCTGGGAACATAATCAGATCCGACCCCGCATTGAACGATCTTCTTGTGGCCAACACACACCAGTATCAACCCTCGAAGTATCGACTGAAAAGAGCGAGCAACCCCAACTATCCGGAATTAGACGTGAGGCAATCTTCATCAGGATTACTATTTTCTACATTCTTGGGCCAGGGTGCATGGTTCAGGCATGTGGTAGATCTGAGCATGTTTGAATTCTCGATGAGCGAGGTGAATGATCACTATCTCGTAGTCTCCAGAGATCTGCCTTCAGATAAGAGGGCAGAAGATGGATCCCACTGGGCTTGGACCGACCAAACTACAACATTGACGAGTGATATGCACAGGGGGTATGTGGTCGCTGATGGCTGGGATGAAATCCACTTCACTAGAGGTGCCAGAATCTCAGTCAATAACAATGGTCCTAAGCTGAAGCTCGTTACCTTTTCTGAGGACATATACAGTAGGGTCTCTGCCTTGAAAAGATAAATTCTCAGCCCCCATTGTGACTTACAGGATCTGATTCAGGAACAGTTTGGTCCTCTCATGCTTTGGATTCGAGAAGAATTCTTCTGGTGGTGCCTCTTCTATCAAATGGCCCTCATCAAACAAGATGCATCTGTCCCCCACTTCCTTTGCGAAGCCCATCTCATGAGTCACTACAATCATTGTGACGTTTGACTTAGCGAGGTCGACCATCACATCCAACACCTCCTTAATCATCTCTGGATCTAATGCTGAGGTTGGCTCATCGAAAAGCATGATTTTTGGGTCCATGGCCAAAGCCCTTGCAATGGCAACACGTTGTTGTTGACCTCCTGAGAGGCCACTTGGATACTTGTATGCCTGCTCTGGTATTCCAACGCGCTCCAGGAGGGCCATGGCCTTGTCTTCCGCTTCAGATTTTGACAGGCCATTAACCTTCATCGGAGCCAATGTAATGTTCTCAAGTATCGTCAAGTGTGGAAATAAATTGAACTGTTGGAAAACGAATCCCACGTCTGCTCTAATCTTCTTTAGATTCGAGACGCTGGTTTTGTCGTTCATCCCAATTCCATTCACGACTATTGTTCCAGCACTATGGGGTTGGAGTCTGTTCAGGGTTCTGATGAATGTAGATTTCCCTGACCCAGATGGTCCTAGAATTACAATTATCTCGCCTCTTTTCACCTCGATATCAATGCCCTTCAATGCCCAAAATTCACCAAAATTTACCATCACACCTTCTGTTTTTATAATCACATCTCGCTTACTCATGCTTTTTCCCCTCCTCCATCCTTGATCAACCCAAGTCCCTTTTCGACTCCGATAGAGACTCTAGATAAGTAGAACGCAAATACCCAGAAGACAACCGCTGAGAAATATAAGGGTTCAAGGAAATACCCCAAGAACGACAGGTCTGTGTTAGGCATGTCCTTGGCTATCTTAAAGAAATCGAGAATATTGATTATAAAGAGGAGAGTGGTATCTTTCCAGAGTCCAATGAACTGGCTGACAATTGTAGGCAGGGTTGTTCGAATTGCGTTTGGCAGCTCGACCAGTCGCTTTGTCTGGATTGGAGTCAATCCTAGAGCCATGGCGGCCTCTTTCTGTCCGCTGTCCACAGCCTGCAAACCTCCCCTGATGACCTCAGCGATGTACACTCCTCCAAATAAGCTGAAAATTACCATCATCCGGATGATATTGTCAAAATCCTCAGGATTGGAAAATAGGGGGTCCACGATATCCGGGAGGAGGTACATCGCAAAGTAAAGCCAACAGATCAAGGGGCCTGAGCGGACAATCTCGATAATCGATACAGACGGCCATTTCAGAATTGGGAGTTTGCTCTGGCGGCCGAAGGCGAGTAGGATGCCGACACCGAGGCCTAGTACACAGCCCGCAGCGGCTACGATGATGTTCACGAATAGGCCACCCCACTCAGATGGAGGGACTCCAGGCTCTGTCAATGGACTGAACAGCGAGCCGATTACAGGAATCAACTCAAGGTAGGCCGCGATAGATTGAAGGAAAATGGGGGGATCCATTATGAGTATCGCCATTATAAAATCAAACACTGCAAGGAGTAGAATGAGTCGTTTCACGCGGTTTACCATGTACTCGTCGCTATTGTTTGAGTAATACCTGAATATGGCGAATGCGAGAATTGCAATGGAAGTTGCGTAAAGCAACTTAGTTCGAGCACCATTGACATTGTAGTTGGCATACTCCGGATTGAGCGCGTAGGCTAATATTACCAGTGTACCTATCAGGAAGTACATGGAAAATGTCTTTGTCTTAGTCTTTGAGAGGCCATAGGCAGCACCAAATAGCCCCCACGTTAGATAGATCACCGGCCACAATCTCCAGTTCTGAGATGGGAGATAATCTTGGGTCATTGCCTCTGTCATCCTCGCCCCCAACAATGTCAGTACCCTGTTAGCCCAAATTATGTCCCACCTCATCGTCAGTAGAGCAATCTCCAGAGAAAGTTCCACTACGTAGTAAACTGCCACAGCCGATCCCACTCCCAAGAGAGCGATAGAAGGAGTTCGAAGGAAGGTTCTTTTGATGATGGTAAGTGTTAGTATCCAAATTAGGAACGATTGGAAAAACGATGTTCCTAGGGAATATAGGAGCCTGTCGATGCTGGACACCCTCTCACTCAATTCCATGGAATAGTGGCTTGAGAACATGAGGAGGAACCAAATTGACCCCACAGCCAACGCAAGATAAGAGAAAACAATATCCTTGTCAGTGCCCTCCTCGGACGACCTGCCGGTGAAACCGACCTCCACATCCAACAAAGCGATCTCAAAATCGGACCTTGGCCTAGGGGAACGACCACTGAATGAGTCCGAACTCATATTCTCACCCTGGTCACCCTTGCATTGTATGCATTCATGAATCCGGAGATTAGCAGGCTCCCCGCCTGATATGTCACGAGTAATAGTATGAATAGCGGTATCAATTTCCCGACGTTATTCATCATCACGAATATTACATAAAACACGTCACTGTATGCTACGATTATGGCAAGACTGCTATTTTTCCAGACGTTCATGTATTGGCTATTCAGTAATGGAATCATACTTCTGAGGGCCTGTGGCAGTATAACCAACCTCAATCTCTGGTATGGCGTTAGTGCAAGAGACACGGCAGCCTCCACTTGCCCCCTTGGAAGAGATTGTATGCTGCCCCGAACTACTTCCGCGACTACGGATGCTGTGAATAATGTAAGACCCATCACCATCGCAGTGAACATTGGCGTGATCTCGAATGCAGTGCTTTCAACTACTGACCAGGATGCCGGACTTTCTGGGATTGGTTTTACCACCTCAGGTGTCGTTGCCCCTTCGATCATCAAAGCAATTCCAAGTACGGTCGTAGCACCCCATATACCGGACCTTTGCAGAACGGCCCTGTTAGAGTCGTCAACTCCATCTCTGCCCATTATCCTGAATGCAATCCAGACCGAAATCAGTAGTATTAGGAACAGTCCAAGTCTCCAAGATTCGGTCGTTGGTGTCCAAATCCCCTTGTTGCTGTAGTACAACCAACCATTGAGGTTAGCCTCTTCTCTGAAAAGTGGAAGTGTCTCACCTAATTGGGTTGCGATTAGGAACAATAGGACAGCTAGTGGGAGGTTCCTGAAGACCTCCACATACACTGTTGCCATTGATGAAGCGAGTTTGTTTGATGAGAGTCGCATCACACCGATGAAAATTCCCAAAATCGTGCAAAGCACTATACTCAGTAATGTAGCACGTGCTGAGTTTACTATGGCAGCAATGTAGAATCTCCATCTAGTGTCTTCCCCAAACACTGCGTCAACGGGCCATACGTTGATTATGAAGGAATTCAGATCGTTCATAAAACTCCAATCAAGATTCCATCTTTCCCTTGTGACTGTATCAGGATTATTCAGAAGCAACAAAAATCTGATTGTCACAAACAGGACTCCTGGAACGGAAATCATGAAAACAAGTGCAGAAAATCTCCTGTCTTGTTCTCTTGGATCACCCGACTCAGATTTTATCATTACCCATGCAAAGATCGTAAGAATGACTATAGAGGCAGAAAAGAGCTGGACCATGTTTTGTCTGATCACCATCGGCGTGGAGGTCAGGAACAGGGAAAGGATAATGAAGATGCCCGTTGGAATTCCCGATCTGAGGTATTGGCCCCTGGAAGCTCGTATTGAGAGGATCTCTGGCAGGTCCCCCAATAATAGTAGGTAGGATGCAAGAACGGGCATTCCAATTATCAAGAATGGGAGACCTTCCGTTGGGGTGAAATCCAATATTGATATCATCAGCTGTACAACGAGCACTGAGAGAACGCCAAACAAGGAAGTCGCATATCCATTCAGATTTCTAGGGTTGATGATATTGCCAAATTCGTTGAGTGCTAATAGAAATAGCATCAAGATCGCTGCACTGGCCCACCATGCTACTTGATTTTCTCCGATGTATGATGGATTGAGCTCAACGCCGTTAACAACAAAACTCCTGCTTAAGTCTGTTATCGAGCCTATTGTGGGGGTTAGTGTTTTCGAGCAGTATGACCATAGCAACCAGATTGAGATGCCATAGATAATGGTGGAAGACAAGTAGGCAGATGGATCGGATCTGACCCTCGTTGCTTGTGACTTGGCCCAATTAGGGAGGCTACTAGGCGTGGTTGGATTTAGGATGGTTATAGCCCCCTTGTGAATAAATGTCCCCGAGGGAGGCGAGTGGCCCCCCTCGAGGAGTTTGGTTTTGCTTCAGTCAATCGCTAAAGTATTCAGCGCATTGGAGGAGCGAACTGAAGTCCGCCCTCTGAGACGAGTGCGTTGTCGGTACCCGCTCGGTCTAGGACGCATCCTGTCATGGCCGCTGATCCTGAGTGACCGTCGTATGTACCGTCACAGAACGAATTGTCATACGCCTCTCCATAGTTTCCGACCGAACTCAGGACGCTCTGCATCCAGGTGTCTGGAAGTGGGTTGGCTTCTGTGCCGAGCCCGAGGTTGCTGTTGAGCAGCCTGTCGACAGCTGGTACAGAGGTGTCAGCCGTTGCATAGTTGTCAGATGTAATCGACATTTCCTCGGCAGTGACCATACCGAACCATACCCACTCTACGACGTCCTTCCAGTCGTCATCGTTGTCTCTCACGGCTGCTGCGAGAGGCTCCTTTGATAGGAGTTCTGGAGCGATCCAAAGTTGGCAGTCAGCGCAGGTTCCATCCAGTTCCAAGGTGTACTTCTTGGCGACCATGGCAGACATGTCCCCTGTGAATGCATCGCACTCGCCAGCGACTAGCTTCTGAGTGCCCTCGGCAGCGTCAGCGACGCCCACGACGGTTGCACCAACGCTGTTCACGGTGTTCCAATCTGCTAGGTTTCCTTCCGTTGTCGTACCTGTTCCGACGCAGATGTTAGCTCCGGATAGTGCGCTTGAGGTGTAGGAATCAGCGCCTGGGTTGTTGACGGCGTCTCCTCTGATTAGAATCCCCTGTCCGTCGTAGAAGTTGATTCCAGCGAAGTCAGCATTGAGATCGGCATCACGGGATGTCGTCCAAGTTGTTGTCCTGATTAGGACGTCAATTTCCTCGCTGGCGAGTTTCTCGAATCGGTCTTGGCTTGAAGCGGGTATCCACTCGATCTGAGTCATAGGATCAAGGCCGATTGCAGCTGCAATGGCCTTGCAGTACTCTATGTCAAGCCCGGATCGGACACCGTCAGTGGACAAGAATCCCATGCCCCACTGGCTCTCTTTGACTCCACACTTGAGGGAGTCGCGGGCCATAATGGTGTCAAGGGTGCTAACAGGTGTTGCTTCCGCTATCCCTGCCAATCGGCCCTCTTCACGAGCCTGGTCAACGTCATCTTGTGTTAATCCGTCATCGTCTCCGCCGGTGCACCCAGCGAAAGCCGCAGTCATCATTGTCAGCATAAGTGTAGCAGCGATCAGTCGTTGCATCGACCGCTTTAGGATTGGTACCATATATAGAGATTCGGCAAAAAACGGAACCAAGTGCTGTTCTGATACCCAAATCATGCCATGATTTTAGCGCGATTGAAAAAAAACTGGTTGGGCGGTGGGGCGACAAAGTCGCCCCACCAATCCCGGTTTCCAGAGTTACGTAGGAGGTGATCCATCTGCAGGTTCCCCTACAGATACCTTGTTACGACTTAACCCTCCTTGTCGAAAGCAGGCTCGAATACCCCACTAAAAGGCAGCCTCACCCACCCCCAACTAAGATGGTTTGACGGGCGGTGTGTGCAAGGAACAGGGGCGTATTCACCGCGCCTTTTTGAGACGCGATTACTACCTAATCCAGCTTCACGAGGGCGAGTTACAGCCCTCGATCCGAACTACGAACGGGTTTCGGGATAGCCATCATTCCTCTCGGAGCAGCAGCCCATTGTCCCGTCCTTTGTATTGCGCGTGTAGCCCAGTGCATTCGGAGCATACTGACCTACCGTTGCCCTCGCCTTCCTCTGACTTCGCGCCAGCGGTCTCCCTATAGTCCCTTGATCTCCGGAGAGACCTTGGCAAATAGGGATGAGGGTCTCGTTCGTTATCTGACTTAACAGAACGCCTTACGGTACGAACTGACGGCGGCCATGCACTACCTCTCGAACAATCCAGCAAAGTCGTTAACCTGGCTTTCATTTGTCCGTCGGCACTGGTGAGTTTTCCGGCGTTGAATCCAATTAAACCGCACAATCCTCAGGTTGCGGTGCTCCCCCGCCAATTCCTTTAAGTTTCAGCCTTGCGACCGTACTCCCCAGGCAGTGGACTTATCACCTTCGCTTCGACACTGAGAACGCTCGGAGCGTCCCCAACATCAAGTCCACAGCGTTTACACCTAGGACTACCCGGGTATCTAATCCGGTTCGTGCCCCTAGGCTTCGTCCCTGACCGTCGGATCCGTTCTAGTGTGGAGCCTTCGCAACAGGTGGTCCTCTCAGGATGACAGGATTTTACCCCTACCCTGAGAGTACCCCACACCTCTCCCGGTCCCAAGTCTGGCCGTCCTCGCAGAATTCAACTCGTTAAGCGAGTTGATTTACCCACGAATGTACCAGACCGGCTACGGACGTTTTAGGCCCAATAAAAGCGACTACCACTTGAGGCGCCGGTATTACCGCGGCGGCTGGCACCGTCCTTACCCACCCCTTATTCGCCGACCTATTTAGAGTCGGAAAAAGACAGGGTCTTACCCCTGCCACTTGGAGTTCCCTGGTCACGATTTCTCGCATTGCCAAGTTTTCGCGCCTGCTGCACCCCGTAGGGTCTGGATTCGTGTCTCAGAATCCATCTCCGGGCAATGTCTCCCAACACCCGTACGCGTGGATGGCTAGAGGGTACGTTACACCCCCTACAACCTGATACGCCGCAGGCCCATCCTATGCCGCCGGAGCTTTGATCCACTCACCGTTCCAGGCGTAGTGGACTATGGGGTATTATTCTCAGTTTCCCGAGCTTATCCCCCAGCATAGGGTAGGTTACCCACGTGTTACTGAGCGGTACGCCGAGGCTAGGCCTCTAGACTCGCATGGCTTAATCGAACTCCAATAGCGGTAGCCTCCGGCAGGATCAACCGGATTTCGCGTGAGCGGAATCACCGATCCTTTCGGAAGTTAGTTTTGATGTCGCAAATATAGGCTTTCACTTATTGGTTGGCGCAGAAACACCATTCATCTTTGAATGTGAAATCTGCTCTTGCACCCCCTAATCGGGGGTCAAGTCGTTTCTTGTGGTTCACCTCTAAGCCCGGAACTAAGTTCTGGGCTGCACGTCCTCGGCAACGTTTAGCCTGAAGGAAGAGGTCATCGCACTGTGTGCTCAATCTCCAACGCCAGCTCAACGTAGCATCCTGCCGACCGCCATTCCGTATATCAACGTGACGTGTGGCCACAGATAGGGTTCGGCTAGCAGTAGTCCGTTTTGTCTCACTCTGCCCCGAAGAAGTCTCTCAATACAGGATGCATCTCCATGGCTTGCTCTTTTTGTATTTGCTCGTATGTTCGGAGAATAATTCCGACCGCCAGAAGAAGACCGGTACCAGTGGCATTTCCAACGGTTCCGAGTAGATCCGCACCTGCGGCAAGAAGGCCCACGAAGGCCCCGGAAAACAGAGTTACTGGAGGGATGTATCTCTCTAGAATCCTCTCTAGAACTACTGGGTTCTTTCTGAAACCGGGTATCTGCATTCCGGTTCTTTCAATCTGTTTGGCTACATCCTTGGCGCTCATATTGGTGGTCTCAATCCAAAATTTGGCAAAAATTGTCGATCCGGCGGTCATCACAAAGACATATGTGACCACGTGAATCATAATTTGGGTAAGGCTGTGGCCGTAAGCGTCACCTGTCTGGTTTAGGAGTGGAAGGAGCCAGTCCCCTACTCCATTTACCATCGATGAATACCATGCAAAACCATCTGATGGAGTGGTAGCACCCACTTCATAAGACCCAAACCAGTGTGCTCTGGACCCCCACCCGTTTCTACCTAATATCGGCACAGTGGACAGGGTTGGGTGGCTCCAGAACAGAAGAGTAAACATGTTGATGTTTGCCAGAAGTGCGGCCATCAGGATAACTGGAATGTTACTAGCGTAAACTAATCGGATGGGATATTGCCCTCTGTGGCCCCTTACCTTACCATGAGTAAGTGGCAATTCGAGTTTACTGGATTCCGCATATGCAACTACAAGGAATACAATAATTGATGAAACTAGTGCAGCGATAGGATTTGCATGTTCAAGTAATATCAGCTCAAACCCATTGTCTGAAACCAATTGAGAATTTGTCGCGGTTCTGAGGGTGTAGAAAATCATTGGTAGAGTGCCTGAGGGAGGATTATCCAGTGACATCGGGAAATCCTGGCTAACAGGAAGTGGGGAGAGTGTACCTACAAATGTTGACTGTGCCACTCCAGCCGCGATGAAAAGGGAGATTCCCGATCCTATTCCCCACTTGCTCACCAACTCATCCAGCAGGAAGACTAGGTATGACCCTAGAAATAGTTGTGAGACGATAACGACATTTGCCCAACCCACACCATAATCATAGATCAGCGTCTCATGTGGGTCCAAGAATCC
>ENA-OSEY01000061-OSEY01000061.1-marine-metagenome-genome-assembly--contig:-NODE-61-length-70939-cov-9.122111_pt1 | contig 70939 bp, 74 predicted proteins | sample MGYA00248465_ERZ534230 | MGnify/ENA primary metagenome ERZ534230 (study PRJEB26409, sample SAMN06344110) | marine metagenome | isolation source: Sea water from surface | place: Atlantic Ocean:Southern... | reverse complement strand
GGTTTGAGAAAATACTTTGCAAGTAAAGAAATCCCTCCCGTCAAAGGAGGTTTAGGAATAGGAATTTTAACTACCTCCAAGGGAGTTTTAACCGATAAACAAGCTAAATCACAAAATATAGGCGGAGAGCTCATTTGCTCAATTTTTTAATATGGCAAGAAATTCTAAAAGACCAATAAATTTTTCTGAGGGAGTAAGTGCTCAATTGAACGGGCAAGTAGTTACCTTTTCAGGAAAAAAAGGATCTATGGATTTAAATGTTCATGAAGCGGTTATTGTTGAAACCAACGATGAATTCATTTTATTTTCACCAGCGAATGAATCTAAGGAATCTGTCTCGTTAACAAGCACAATGAGATCGCTTGCGGTAAATATTATTGAAGGAGTATCGGAAGGATTTGAAAAAAAATTAGAGATAAATGGAGTGGGTTATAGAGTAAAAGTTAGTGGAAATAAAATTGAATTATCATTAGGCTATTCGCACCCGATTAACTATGACCTTCCTGAGGGAATAACAGCTGAATCACCATCTCAAACTGAATTAGTATTAAGTTCTTCTGATAAACAATTGTTGGGAGACGTAGCATCTAAAATAAGATCCTTTAGACCTCCAGAGCCCTACAAAGGAAAAGGTATTAAATATTCAGATGAAAAAATAATTAGAAAAGAATCTAAAAAAGCGTAAGAAAATGATAAATAAAATTAATTCCAGAAATAGAAGAGCTAAAAAGTTAAGAGCTCATTCGATAGATCTTAAAGTGAATAGACTTAGCGTTTTTAGATCTGGCAAACATATATATGCTCAAGTTTTCTCTATTGATGGAAAGGAAGTGATTGCTCAGGCATCTTCTTTGGATAAAAGTATTAAGTTAGATAAGACTGGAAATATTGAAGCTGCATCCAAAGTTGGTGAAGAAATAGGTAAAAGAGCTTTAGCAAAAGGTATAGAAAAAGTTTCTTTTGATAGATCTGGCTATAAGTATCATGGTCGAGTTAAATCTTTGGCCGAAGGTGCAAGAGCCTCAGGATTAAAATTTTAGGATAAGTTTATGGATGAGAATTTAGATCAACAAAGTGGTGAAGCCCTGGAAGAAAAACTGGTAGGGGTCAATAGAGTTGCCAAAGTCGTTAAAGGTGGAAGAATTTTTGGATTCACTGCCCTTACCGTCGTAGGAGATGGAAAGGGTAAAGTAGGATTTGGTAGAGGTAAGGCTCGAGAGGTTCCTATCGCTATTCAAAAGGCTCTTGAAAATGCTAGAAGAAATATTTCTAGTATTGATTTGAATGGAAATACGATTCATTACGCTGTTAAAGCTAGACATGGTTCTGCCACCGTTTACATGCAACCTGCATCACCAGGAACTGGAATTATTGCTGGAGGTGCCATGAGAGCAGTCCTTGAGCTTGCAGGTGTAAAAGATGTATTAGCTAAATCCTATGGTTCTACAAACCCTATTAATGTTGTGAGAGCAACTTTCAAAGGCCTCGTTAGCATAGAATCTCCTGAAAAAGTAAGCATTAGGAGGTCGAAATAATGCCTAAAAAAAATATGGGTAAGATAAAAGTTAAACAAATTAAAAGTTTAGCTGGGATTAAAGATATTCATAGAAAGTCAGTTAAAGGATTGGGGTTAAGAAAAATTAACCACGTTGTAGAAGTTTTGGATTCCCCCGAAAATAGAGGCATGATTAATAAGGTTAATCACGTAGTAAAAATAGTCGATTAGTATGAGCTTAAATAAATTAAATTCCATAGCATCAAATAAATCTTCTAAGAGAGTTGGTAGAGGTTCTGCTTCAGGATCAGGAAAAACTTCTGGGAGAGGACATAAAGGACAAAAGGCTAGATCTGGAGGTCGAGTTAGACCTGGGTTCGAAGGAGGGCAAATGCCAATTCAACAAAGGTTGCCGAAATTCGGATTTACCTCTAAGAAGGCAAATTTAAAATGTCATATCAAAATAAGAGATCTTGAAAAATTAGATTTAGAAATAATAGATTTAGATTCATTGAAGTCAAAGAAAATAATAAAAAATAAAATTCAAGAAGTTAAAGTAGTTTTGGGAGGCGAGTTGACAAAATCTTTGAAAATTAAAGGTTTGAAAGTTTCAAAAGCTGCTAGAGAGGAAATTACAAGTAAAGGTGGAGAAATAACATAATATGTCAGCATTAGGATTTAAGTCGGATGGGTTAAAAGAGCTATGGTCTAGGCTAAGATTTGTTCTTTTAGCGATTATTATTTATAGAATTGGAACCCATATACCGGTTCCTGGAATAGACCCTTTAAAAATTTCATCTTTATTTGATCAAAACCAAGGAACTCTTCTAGGACTTTTCAATATGTTTTCTGGGGGAGCTTTAGAGAGAATGAGTATTATGGCTTTGAATGTAGTTCCTTACATTACTGCAGCAATTGTGATGAATCTTTTGGAAGCAACAACCCCAAGTTTAAAAAAAATGTTTAGACAGGAGGGAGAGTCCGGAAGAAGAAAAAGAACCGCATACGTAAGGCTAGGTACTCTGGTATTAGCAATATTTCAATCAATTGGTTTTGCCATAGCTCTTTCATCTCAAGGCATGGCTGTTAATCCAGGAACAGGATTTATCGTCACAGCTGTAATTTCATTTGTGACAGGAACTATGTTCCTAGTTTGGTTAGGAGAGCAAGTAAATGAGAGAGGAATAGGCAATGGTATATCTTTAATTATTTTTGCAAGTATTGTCTCAGGATTACCAAGTGCGGTAGGTCAGTCATTTGAAGCATCTCGTCAAGGCGAAATTAGCTTGATTCTTTTACTTCTAATAGCACTATTTGCAATTTTGGCTATAGCTTTCATTGTTTGGATCGAAAGAGCTCAGAGAAGAATTACAGTAAATTATGCTAGGAGAAACCCAAATCAAATGAATATGGGTCAAGCTTCTCATTTGCCACTGAAAGTAAATATGGCAGGAGTTATACCTGCAATATTTGCAAGTAGCTTGGTTTTATTTCCTGCTTCTATGAGTTCTTGGTTTGGTCAAAATGAAGGTTTTGAGTGGTTGCAAGAGGTTTCTTTGGCCTTAAGTCCAGGTCAGCCATTATATGTTGTAGTTTTTGCAGTACTTATTGCTTATTTTTGTTTCTTTTACACTGCTATTCAATTTCCTGCTAAAGATATATCTGACAATCTTAAAAGATCTGGCGGGTTTCTCCCCGGTATTAGGCCTGGTGATCATACAGTTGATTATATAGATAATGTAATGTCTAGATTAACTATATGGGGTTCCTTATACATGATCCTTATATGTTTGGCTCCGCAGTTTCTAATAGTTTCAGCAAACGCACCTTTTTATTTAGGCGGAACTTCACTTTTAATTGCAGTAGTAGTGGTAATGGACTTCATGGCTCAGGTACAATCACACCTTTTATCGAGTCAGTATCAATCTTTAATGAAAAAAGCAAATTTAAAAGGTTATAGAAGATAGAATTTATGAAAGTAAGAGCATCAGTAAAAAAGATCTGTAAAGATTGCAAACTTATCAAAAGAAGAGGGGTAAATTTTGTTATTTGCCCAACGGATCCAAAACATAAACAGAGGCAAGGGTAATGGCTAGGGTAGCGGGAATAAATATTCCAGATAGAAAGCAGGCATGGATTTCTCTAACTCATATTTACGGGATTGGAAGAACAACGGCTTTAAAAATTTGTGCTACAAGTGGTATTAAACACGATACTAAAATTGAAGCACTAGATGAGATAGAGATTGAAAAATTAAGAAAAACTGTTTCAGATTATTTAGTAGAAGGAGACTTAAGACGAGAAGTAAGTACTAATATAAAAAGGTTAATGGATCTTGGTACAAATAGAGGCATTAGGCATAGAAAAAGGCTTCCTGTTAGAGGCCAAAGAACTAAGACTAATGCCAGAACAAGAAAAGGCCCTAGAAAGCCAATTAGAAGATAAAATTATTATGGTAAATAAAACTACAAAAACGAAAAAATCGAAAATGGTGTCTAATGAAGGTGTCGCTCATATTTTAGCAACTTTCAATAACACTATTATAAATATCACTGACAAACAAGGTAATACTGTAGCTTGGTCTAGTTCTGGTGCAAATGGTTTTAAGGGTTCTAGAAAAAGCACTCCTTTTGCTGCTCAGATTGCTGCTGATAAAGCTGGTCAAGCAGCTATAGCTTTAGGCATGACTACTGTAGAGGTTGAAGTTTCAGGACCAGGTTCAGGAAGAGAATCTGCTGTACGTGCTTTAAATGGATGCGGTTTAAAGATAACAAAAATTTCAGATGTAACTCCTATCCCTCACAACGGATGTAGGCCCCCCAAAAAGAGGAGAGTTTAAATGGCTAGATATAGAGGTCCTAAAAATAAGTTATCTAGGAGAGAAGGGACAGATCTTTTTCTGAAAAGTGGTTATAGATCATATGACTCCAAAATAAGGTCTGAAAACCCACCAGGAGCTCACGGGGCTAGAAGAGGGAGACTGTCTGATTTCGGAATTCAGCTCAGAGAAAAACAAAAAGTGAAAAGAATATATGGCGTGCTTGAAAGGCAGTTCAGGAACTATTATAAGCTTGCAGCTCGACAAAAAGGAGAAACTGGTACAAATCTTTTAATCTTTTTAGAATCTAGATTAGATAATCTGGTTTATCGCATGGGATTTGCATCCACGAGATCCGAAGCAAGACAATTAGTTGCTCATAAAGCAGTACTTGTAAATGAATCTACTGTAAATATACCTTCATTCATAGTAAACGAAGGAGACAAAGTTTCGATAAGTGAAAAGGGTAAAAACCAAAAAAGAATTAATCAGGCAATAGAGCTTTTCGCTTCTAGAGAAAGTTGTGATTGGATTTCTGTTGATCACAAAGATTATTCAGGGACATTTGATTCAATCCCTACCAGAGAATTATTAAGCAACGAAATTAATGAAAATTATATTGTTGAATTGTATTCAAGATAACACTAAAAACTGAGGTAAATTATGACTGATAACTTTGATGCTATAAAAGACTTTCTTACACCAAAAGAAATTCTAGTAGAAGAAATTGATGTAAATCATTCGAAGATTATTTTAGAACCTTTAGAAAGAGGTTTCGGCCATACTTTAGGTAATGCTCTAAGAAGAATTATTCTTTCTTCAACTCCAGGAGCAGCTGTGATTGAAGCTAAGATAGATGGGGTTTTACATGATTACTCAACTATTGATGGAGTCAAAGAAGATGTCATTAATATCCTCCTGAATCTAAAAGGGATGAGTGTGAAATTATTAGACCAAGAAGAAGCTGAGCTAGCAGTAGAAAAATCAGGAGCAGGTGATCTAACTGCGGGAGACTTTGATCTGCCGGCGGGTGTCGAAGTAGTAAACCCTGATCACAAAATTGCTACATTAGCGGAAAATGGAAAAATAAATATGACTGTTAAAATTAAGAAAGGTAGAGGCTATGTACCTGTCGATAATTCAGCTGCCCAAACTGGAGAAAATAAAGAAATAGGGTTATTAAAACTTGATGCTTCATATTCACCCATTAAGAGGGTTTCCTATGAAGTTGATAACACAAGGGTAGAAAATAGAACGGATTTAGATAAATTAACTTTGGATGTTCAAACAAACGGAACAATTGATCCTGAAGAAATTTTAAGATTGGCTGCAACTATACTTCAAAGACAATTAATGGCATTTGCTGAATTAGGTTTTGAAACTGAGGAAGAAGAAGAAGATGAAACTCCTCCAGTAGATCCTATTATGCTCAGACCTGTTGATGAGCTTGAATTGACAGTTAGATCTGCAAATTGTTTAAAAGTTGAAAAAATTCATTATATTGGCGATCTTGTTTCCAGAAAAGAATCTGATCTGTTAAAAACTCCTAATTTAGGCAGAAAATCACTTAACGAAATTAAAGATGTTCTTGCTGCAAGAGGTCTAGCTCTTGGATTAGAACTTGATAATTGGCCACCATCAAATATAGAAAATTAATGAGACATCTTAAAACTGGAAGAAAATTTGGAAGAAACAGTGCTAATAGAAAGGCATTGTTTAAAAGCCTTTCTATATCTCTTATAGAACACGAGGCTATAAAAACTACTCTGCCTAAAGCCAAAGAGCTTAGAGGTTTTGTCGAACCTTTAATAACTTTGGCAAAAAATGATTCCGTTTCCAACAGACGTCTGGCTTTTTCTAAAATTAGAAATAAAGATGCAGTTGGAAAGCTATTTTCTGACTTAGGACCAAGATACAAAGAGCGTCCAGGAGGCTATTTGAGAATAATTAAAATGGCTCCAAGAGTAGGGGACGCGGCCCCAATGGCATTTGTCGAACTCGTAAATAATCAACAAGAAGAAAATTCTGAAGAAACTTCTTAATTATAAAAATTTTGCAGTGTGAGATTTTTTTGATTTTTTAATTTCTTTTTTTGTTCCCTCAGCAATAATCTCGCCACCATTTTTACCGCCCTCTGGCCCAATATCTATTATCCAATCGGAATTTTTAATGACATCTAAATTGTGTTCTATTACAACTATTGTATTACCTTGAGATTTTAATTTAGCTAAGACTTTAAGTAATAGGGATACGTCATGAAAATGTAATCCTGTTGTAGGCTCATCTAATAAATACATTGTTCTTCCAGTAGCAACTTTAGATAACTCTTTTGCCAGTTTAACTCTTTGTGCTTCTCCACCAGAAAGAGTAGTTGCTGATTGACCTAATCTTATGTAACCAAGTCCAACATCATTTAAAGTGGCAAGTTTTCGTTTTATTATTGGAACAGCGTCAAAGAATTTTAAAGCTTGTTCTACAGTAAGATTTAAAACCTCTGAAATATTTTTTCCTTTATATTTAATACTTAGGGTTTCTTCGTTATATCTTGCGCCATTGCAAACATCGCATTTTACATAAACATCAGGCAGAAAATGCATTTCAACTTTTATCATTCCATCCCCCTCGCAAGCTTCACACCTACCTCCTTTGACATTAAAACTAAAGCGCCCTGGTTTATATCCTCTAGACCTTGCATCTTGAGTTTCTGCAAACAATTCTCTAATCGGTGTAAAAATTCCTGTATAAGTTACAGGATTTGATCTTGGAGTTCTTCCAATTGGGCTTTGGCTAATATCAATAATTTTATCAATGAATTCTAGGCCTTTAATCTCATCAAACGGTTGAGATAATAGATTTGATTTATTAAGACTATTACTAATAGCTGGAAACAGGGTTTGGTTTATTAAAGTAGATTTTCCAGATCCAGATACTCCTGTAATGCAAACAAGATTCCCTAAAGGAATCTTCAAATCTACTTTTTTTAAATTATTGCCAGAACAACCTATTATTTCAATATTTTCTTCAGACTTAATTAAATCATCATTTGATATCTCAATTTTCTTCTTCCCTGAAATATAGTCTCCTGTTAACGACTTTTTATTTGTAATTAATTTACTGAATGGTCCAGAAAAACAAACATCTCCACCATGTACTCCAGCACCAGGGCCAATATCAATGATATGGTCTGCCGCCTCTATTGTTTCTTGATCATGTTCAACAACGACCACGGTGTTACCCAGGTCTCTTAATTTTTTTAAAGTTGATAGTAGTTTTGAATTATCTCTCTGATGTAGTCCTATGGAAGGCTCATCTAAGATGTATGTTACTCCTACAAGCCCAGCGCCAATTTGACTTGCCAGCCTAATTCTCTGAGCTTCGCCACCGCTTAATGATTCAGCGCTTCTAGAAAGATTAAGATAATTTAAACCAACATCTACAAGAAAATTCAATCTTTCTACAATCTCTTTTATAATTTTTTCAGCAATCTTTCCTTTGGCCCCTTTAAGTTTAAGTTTCTTAAAGAAGAGAAAAGCTTCCTCAATTGTTAATTCAGATATTTTAGGCAAGGAATAATCGCTTATGAAAACATTTCTAGCAGTTTCGTTAAGTCTAGTACCATTGCATGAGGAACATGGCTTTAGAGTCATAAACTTAGCCATATCTTCTCTTATAAGAGAAGAATCGGACTCTTGATATTTTCTGAGTATTCTTTTAAGTACTCCTTCAAAAGGTCTGATAATTTCTATTCGTCTGCCTCTTTTAGAAGTATAGCTAAAATCAACATCTTCACTTTCACTACCTTCTAAAACAATTTTTTTTATATTTTCTGGTAGATCTTCAAAAGGGTCGTCTAATGAAAAATTAAAATGCTTACTGACACATCTTAGAAGGTAATGCCGATACATATGATTGATATCCCATCCCCTGATTGCACCTTGATTTAAACTAAATTCTGGCTTTGATACAACTTTGTTGATATCGATTTCTGCCTTTGTTCCTAATCCATCGCAAGACATACATGCTCCTGAGGGGCTATTAAAAGAAAAGATTCTTGGTTCAAGCTCAGGAATACTAAAGCCACAAATCGAGCAAGCCATTTGGGTTGAGTATGATACTTTCTTTTTAGGATTATCTGCCGAGACAATATCTACTAAGCCGTTAGTTTCAGTAAGTGATGTTTCAATAGATTGTACAAGTCTAGATTTATTCTCAAATTTCGCTGTTGTCCTATCAACGACAATACTAATGTTGTGCTTTTTATTCTTTTCTAACTTTGGCAGATCTAAAATATCGAAGATTTTTTCATCAACATTCAGTCTTACGTATCCTTTGACCTTTAACTCTTCAAAGAGTCCCAAATGTTCACCTTTTTGCTCTTTAATTAAAGGAGCTTGAATTAAAATTCTGTCATCTTCAAAGTTTTCAAGAATATTTTTAAGAATTTGATCAATACTTTGACCTTCCAAAGAAATTCCATGATCAGGACACTTGGGGGTTCCCGTTCTAGCAAATAGAAGTCTTAAATAATCATGAATTTCTGTAACAGTACCCACAGTTGATCTTGGATTGTGTGAAGTTGACTTCTGTTCGATAGAAATTGCTGGCGATAGACCTTCTACAGTATCTACATCTGGTTTATCCATCACTGAGAGAAATTGTCTAGCATAAGCCGATAAAGACTCAACATATCTTCTTTGGCCCTCAGCATAAAGTGTATCAAATGCCAAAGATGATTTTCCTGATCCAGACAAGCCAGTAATCACAGTTAATTTGTCTCTAGGAATTGCAATATCAATATTTTTTAAATTATGCTGCCTTGCACCTTTTACATTTATGTATTTCATTTATTTGAATCTTCTTTAAACTTAGTATTTAATCAAACAATAATAATTATGACATCAAAGTCAGGAAAATAATGGCAAGTATAAATAAGGTTATATTACTTGGTAATCTAGGAGCTGATCCGGAAATTAGATATACCGCAGGAGGGGATGCAGTCGCCACTATTTCAGTTGCAACTTCTAGCTCTTGGAATGATAAGCAATCTGGAGAAAAGCGTGAAAAAACTGAATGGCACAGAGTGGTCTTTTTTAGAAGGCTTGCAGAGGTTGTCGGAGAGTATCTAAAGAAAGGCTCTTCAATTTACGTGGAAGGACAGTTGCAAACGAATTCATATGAAGACAAAAATACTGGAGAAAAAAAATTCTCCACACAAATAGTAGCAAGAGAAATGCAAATGCTAGGCTCTAGAAATAGTATGGATGGGCAACAAGATAGTTCTCCTGAAATGCAATCTCAGGAACCTCCAGTTTTTGATGATGAAATCCCTTTCTAAGAGTATTTTTTTACTACTAAACTAGCATTGGTTCCGCCGAATCCAAAACTGTTTGACATAAATGAAGAAAAATTCTCTAGTTGCTTTAACTCTTTAGACAGCTCGATGCCCTGAGATTCAGATATTGGGGAATTTATGTTGATAGATTCTGCAATGTAGTTGCCTCGCATCATCAGTAAGCTATAAATACACTCCAAAACACCTGCAGCGCCTAAAGCATGACCAGTTTGAGATTTAGTAGATCCAACTATGGGCGGATTTTTAAAAACTTCTTTTATAGCAATCAATTCTGTTGGGTCTCCAGCAGGCGTTGAAGTTCCATGAGCATTTAAATAATCTACTGTATTTAGCTTACTTATACTAAGTGCATTTTTCATACAATTAATTGCTCCTTCTCCAGAAGGAGAGACCATATCTACCCCATCTGAAGTAGCTGAATAACCAACTATTTCTCCATAAATCTTAGAATTTCTATTCAAGGCATGATTGAGTTCTTCGAGAACTACCATACCGCCTCCAGCAGCAATCACAAAGCCATCTCTGTCTTCATCAAAGGGCCTTGAAGCCTTCTCAGGTAATTCATTAAATTTGCTGGACAATGCCCCCATAGCATCAAACATCATTGATTGAGTCCAGTGTTCATCCTCTCCACCGCCAGCAAGAACAACATCTTGATTACCAAGAATAATTTGTTCATATGCGTTGCCAATACAGTGAGCACTAGTAGAGCATGCAGATGATATAGAATAATTTATACCCTTGATTCCAAGAAAAGTTGCAAGACATGCTGAAACTGTACTTCCCATAGTTTGAGTAACTCTGTAAGGCCCAATTCTTTTTACTCCTTTTTCTCTTGAAATATCTGCTGCTTCAACTTGACTTCTAGAGGAGGCTCCACCAGAACCAGCAATTATTCCCAATCTAGAATCAAAATCTTCTTGTTTAAGATTTGCATCTTTTATAGCTTCTTCTGCGCTTAAAAATGAATAGGCTGCAGTTTCTCCCATGAATCTCATAAGTTTTCTATCTATCAATTCAGAAAGAGGAACATCAATAGAACCTGCAATATTAGATCGCATACCAATATCTTTGTATTCTTGCTGAAAAGAGATTCCACTTTTACCTTTTTTTAAAGATTCATCTATCTGCTCTATGTTATTTCCTATCGGAGAAATTGCTCCAATTCCAGTAATTACAACTCTTTTTTTATTCATTTTAGAAGTTAGATGGGTCTTTAAATAAACCTACTCTCAAATTTTTTGCACTATATATTTCTTTATCATCAACAAACATCTTACCGTCGGCAAAGCCAACTACTAATTTTTGTTTTCTTATTCTTTTTATACTAATTTCATATCTTACAAGCTTAGCTTTAGGTAAAACTTGACCAAAAAATTTAACCTCCCCAGCTCCTAGGGCTCTTCCGATACCTGGATTTCCATCCCACAATAAATAAAACCCCAATAATTGCCACATAGCGTCTAAGCCAAGACATCCAGGCATAACTGGATCGCCAGTGAAATGACAGTCAAAAAACCAAAGATCAGGATTTATGTCTAATTCGCCTTTAAGAAAGCCATTTTCAAAGTCTCCTCCACTTGAATTAATCTCAGATATTCTATCTATCATCAACATTTCGTTATTTGGCAACTTTCCATTTTCTGTGCCAAATAAACCTCCTTGAGAACAAAGTAATAGCTTTTCTTTATCGTAATGATTTTCTTGCGTAAATTTCAAACTCACATTTATATATTACAGCATTTGAAAAGATTGCGAGTATTGTATTAATTAGATAATATGCACTCCTTTCGTTAATTAGATATGAATTACGCGGTTATCAAAACAGGTGGTAAACAACATAAAGTTGAAGAAGGCGAAATTATTGCTATTGAAAAGCTTAATATTGAAGAAGGTGAAAAAGTAGAATTTGAAGAGGTATTAGCTGTGAAAACTGATGGCAAACTTCAAGTAGGAGCGCCTTTATTAACCGGCGCAAAAGTTACCGGAACAGTTATTTCACAAGAAAAAGATAAAAAAGTCGTGATAATTAAAATGAGAAGAAGACAAGATTATAGAAGCAAACAAGGACATCGACAAAAAATTACTAAAGTTAAAATAGATTCAATTAAAATTTAATTATGGCGCACAAAAAAGCTGGTGGAAGTACCAGAAACGGAAGAGATTCAAACCCTAAGTTTTTAGGAGTTAAAGCCTATGGCGGTCAAAAAGTTAGCGCTGGGTCAATAATTGTCAGACAAAGAGGAACAAAATTTCACCCTGGCGAAAATGTCGGAATTGGAAAAGATCATACATTATTTGCAAAACTTTCTGGCGAAGTTAATTTCGTAAAAAAAGGCAAGAGTCTGAAACAATTCGTAAACATTACCCCAACCGAGTAGTACTATGAGCTTCATAGATGAAGCATCTATTGAGCTAATTGCTGGTAAAGGAGGTAATGGCTGTCTGAGCTTTAGAAGAGAAAAATTTATTCCTAAGGGCGGTCCTGATGGAGGAGACGGAGGCCGCGGAGGGAGTATTATTTTCCAAGCAGAAAAATCATTAACTACTCTTCAAGATTTTAAATTACAAACTAGGCACCAAGCTAAAAATGGAAGCAATGGTCAAGGTAGAGATAAACATGGAAAAGATGCGCCTGATACTTTTCTAAAAGTACCAATTGGCACACAAATAATCAATGAAGAAACAGATGAGATTATTTGCGACATTACTTCCTATGAGGAAATTTTTGAAATAGCTTGTGGGGGCAAAGGAGGAATGGGCAATGCACGCTTTAAATCTTCAACTAATAGGGCTCCAAGAAAAACAACTGACGGCGAAAAAGGAGAGAGGTTGCAAGTAAAATTAGAATTGAAAGTCTTAGCAGATGTAGGATTATTAGGATTACCCAATGCAGGAAAATCTACCTTCATTTCATCTATTTCCTCGGCTAAACCTAAAATAGCAGACTATCCTTTTACAACTCTCAAGCCAAATCTTGGAGTAGTTTCAAATAATTTTTCGTCTTTTGTAGTCGCTGATATTCCCGGATTAATTTCTGGTGCATCTTCTGGAGCCGGTCTAGGATTTAAGTTTTTAAAGCATTTATCGAGAGTAAAATTATTATTACATTTAGTTGATATTAGTGTTTTCGATGAAAACAAAATATCTCAAGATATCAAAAAAATTGAAAAGGAATTGGAACTTTATGATTCCAAACTTTTCAAAACAGATAGATGGATTGTTCTTAATAAAAATGACATAGATTACGAAAAATCGAAAAAATTAAAAAAATCTATAGAATCTCATTTTCCTAAAATTAAAATTTATAACATATCTTCTATCTCTAAGAATGGTATAAAGGAATTAGTCAACGATATCTCAGAATGGTGTTTAAAAAAATAGATTATGAAAATAGTAATTAAAATAGGATCTAGCTTAGTGACCTCAGAATCCGAGATTGTAGATAAAGAATTCTTAAAAAAAATTTCAGTCCAAGTCGATAAGATTAGAAATTTAGGTCACGAGGTAGTGTTGGTGTCCTCTGGAGCTATAGCCTGTGGCATGAAGGCGTGGAATTTAACCAATAGGCCAAAAGATGTTGAAAAACTTCAAGCATTATCAGCGGTTGGACAAATTGGTCTCATAAATGCTTACCAAGATGAATTTAAATCCCTAGGCCTATTTGCGGCACAAGTTTTGCTTAGCCACGAAGATTTTAAAGACACTATCAGATCAAAAAATATTAAAGAAAGTATAAAAAATATTTTAGATTTAGGCGCTATACCGATCATTAATGAAAATGATTCAGTATCAACCGAAGAAATTGAATTTGGGGATAATGATCAGTTAAGCGGAAATGTAGCTAAATTAATCAGAAGCGAACTGCTAATCATCCTCACGGATCAAGCAGGAGTATATGATAAAGATCCTACATCCAATGAAGAAGCTGAGTTATTAACAAAAATAAATTTTAGTGATAGCGATAATTTAGAAATTGAGTTAGGAGATTCAGGTAAATATGGTAGAGGAGGAATGAAAACTAAATTTTTAGCTGCAGAAAACTTTTTAGAAAAAAATAACAAAATTTATATAGCCAACGGCAGAACGGATAATATTTTGATGGATATTTTGTTAGAGAAAGAAGTTGGAACTCTAATAAAGTTAGCCGAGTAACTTGATATTTTTGTTTAACCTTGATTTTTGCCTGGATGCGCTGTTTTTAGTTATGACTTTTTTATTAGTCATTTTATCTATTAACTTTTGAGTTTTGATAAATAAAGAAGTAGCTTTTCCTTTATCTTTAGCTTCAATGGCTTGCTCTACTGATTTTATTGCTGTTCTTACAGAAGCTCTTTGAGAGCTTTTGAGCTCATTTTTTTTAATTGTTTGTCGAGCTCTTTTCTTTGCTGATTGAATATTTGCCATGAGGCGGCAATATTGAGGTTTGCTAGAAGTTTTGTCAACTATTTCAGATAAATAATCTTAAGGTTTAAGCAAGACCTCTTTTTTGAAGTAATCTTTTAGGATTGGGTTTTTTTCCATTAAATTTTATGAATTGATCCATAAGGTTTTTTGAATTACCTGAAGAATAAACCAATTCTTTTAATTTTTTTCCTGAAGACTTATGGAATAACCCTTTCTTTTCGAAAACTTCAAAAGCAGAAGAATCTAAAACCTCTGACCACATATAACTGTAATAACTGGACGAATAACCTCCAGAAAAGATGTGATTGAAATAAGTACTTCCATATCTACTATCAATTTCGTTGGGTTTTTTTAAAGACTTAAAAAGTTTTTTTTCAAATTTATTTATGTCTAAGATTTTTCTATTTTTGGAATGCCAAGCTAAATCTAAATAAGATGCGGCTAAATATTCTGTAGTAGCGAATCCTTGATTAAATTTTTGACATTTTTCATATTTCTTCAAAAGGTCTTGAGGAATTTTTTTGCCTGTTTCGTAATGCAGAGCGAATTCTTTTAAAACTTTAGGAGATCTAATCCAGTTTTCCATCATTTGGGATGGGAATTCTACATAGTCTCTTGGAACAGATGTTCCTGATAATGAAGGGTAGGTGACGTTTGATAACAGACCGTGCAATCCATGACCAAATTCATGAAAAAGAGTAATTGCTTGCTCAAAGCTAAGCAAAGTAGGTTTATCTTTGGTCGGTTTAGGAAAATTACATACGTTAATTACTATTGGATGCTTGATACCTTTATTTTTACTTTGGTCTTGATAGCTTGTCATCCATGCGCCTCCTTGCTTGGAAGGTCTTGCGAAATAGTCAGTCAGAAAAATACCAACAATTTTATTATTGTTATCTAACACTTTATAAGCTTTTATTTCCTCATGGTATTTGGGAAATTTTTTCATGGCTTTAAATTTAATATCAAAAAGTCTTTCTGCAGTAGTAAAGGCAGCTTTTTGTATGTTTTCTAACGATAGATAAGGGCGCATATCTTCTTCTGAGTAATCAAATTTTGATTTTCTTACTTTTTCAGAGTAATACCACCAATCCCATGGTTTCAGCTTAAAGTTGTTTCCTTCCTTTTGGATGAGGTTTTGAATTTCATCTATTTCCTCTTGCGCCCTAATGGTAGCTGGCCCCCAAACATTGTCTAAAAGTTCTAAAACGTTTTTCTTATTTTCAGCCATTGTATTTTGAAGTGCCAATTCAGTATGAGACTCAAAACCTAGGAGTTTGGCTCTTTCTTCTCTCAATGAACTAATTTCTATTAGAATTTGTTCATTATTGTTTGAGTTAGAATTTTTTCCTTTGTTTACATAGCCTTTATAAATTTTTTCTCTTAAGGCCCTGTTTTTTGAAAAAGTCAGAAAAGGGTATAAATTTTCTCTTGTTGCTTTAAACAGCCAAACATTTTTTAAATTTTCTTTTTCTGCTTGAATTTTAGCTTGTGCGATCAAATCCTTAGGTAACCCTTTTAAATCTGACTGTTTTTCTATTATTAAGCTAAATTCGTTTGTTTCTTTAAGAGTATTCTGTCCAAATTTCAGCGTCAAAGAGGAAAGCTTTTGGTTTATTTTTTTTAGAGAAGATCTTTCAGTCTTTTTTAAATCAGATCCGTTAAGTCTAAAACTGTCATACGTAATTTGTACTAATCTTTTTTGCTCTTCACTTAAATCTTCATTTGATTCGTATACTTTTTTAATTCTTTGGAAAAGCCTTTGATTAAGCGAAATACTATCTCTATGTTTAGATAATAAAGGAGTAATTTCGTTTGCAATATTTTGAAGACTTTCTGATGAATCTGCCGACAAAAGGTTAAAGAAAACTCTACTCACTTTTGATAAAAGTGAACCGGCATTTTCTAAAGAATTAATTGTGTTAAAAAAATTAGGCGTATCATTATTATTGACAATTGATTCAATTTCATTTTTGTGATCTTTAATGGCCTTTAGAAAAGCTGGTTTATAGTGGATTGTTTTTATATCTTCAAAAGGAGGTATCCCTGAAGAATTTTTAAAATCATCTAAAAGTGGATTAGTCATGTGGATAAGATATAAAAATTTTTGAAATTTTCCAAACAAGAATTTAAATAAAAAATTAGTTATAACTTTTTCTAATTAAAAATATAAAGTTCAATTTTTTTAAATATTAATTTTTGCTAAAATTTTTTTAAGACTATGAAATATCTGTTAATAAATTTTTTTTTAATAAGTGCAGTTTTTGCTGAAGAAGTTTTTTATTTCGACGAGAGAACTTTTGACAATGGTATTTTTACAGGTCTTTACGATGAGAGGAGGGATCAACACATTTGGGGAAAGATTGAGTACGACAGCGGCGATACTTTTGAAGGAGTCTTTGATAACAACATAGATTATATGGGTTCCTACAATTTCAAAGATGGAACTTCTGGTTTATTCATAAGAGAGTCAGGCATAAAAAACTCACTTAGATATTCTGCTTTTGGACAATACACAAATGCTGAGGGTAACGAATGCCATGGTTATTTTAGCAAACCCTTCACTTTTAACGGATACATGTTTTGTGAAAAACCCGATGATTCAACTGTAGAACTTTTTTACAAAGATAATACTCCAGAAGGTTACTATAAATATTTCGATATATCTGGAGATAAACTCTATGGGTATTATCAAAACGATGGACTGCAAGGAGATGCCTATTACTATTTTGCAGCTGAAGGTTATTGGAGAAAATATTATTATTCTTACAGCGGAGATATTTCCGACGCTAAGATGATGAACAAAAATGACTACGATAGGTTAAATATGATCGAAAGTCTGATGAAAGAGAATTTTGATGATTTGGAAATAAAATGGAATTCGCTCCTTGCACGTTGGAATTCTTATAACGAGACTGTTGCTCTCTACACCGATTCTTCAACAAATAAATCAAAATCAGCGCGTTCGAAATTAATTCAGTCTACGCAAGAACTATTGATAGAATTAGGCTTTGCGCCTGGAAGTCCTGATGGACTTATGGGTGCAAAAACCTCTTCTGCTATTAAGGCTTTTCAATTAATGAATGATCTAGATGTTGATGGAAAAGTCAGTGAAGAGCTATTAATTTTGCTTCAGGTTGCTTTACAAGCTTCCAAAAAAAATAATGCATCAGAAAAATATTCAAACAGCATTGAGCTAATTGGTACTGGATCTGGTTTTTATATAAATGAAAATAACATCGTGACAAATTTTCATGTAATCGAAGGGTGCAAACAATTAAATAATAACGATGAAGAAATTTTGAAAGTTTTAGTTGTTGATGAAAAAAATGATTTGGCCATTCTTAAGGGTCCAAGCACAGAAAATTATTTAAATATTTCACCAACCTCTCCTGAATTAGGAGAGGAAGTTTATGTTTCAGGTTTTCCCTTATTTGATACTTTGAAAGGTATTAATTTTACATCAGGAAATGTCAGCGCTCTGAGAGGTTTAGGACAAGATACAACTCAATTTCAATTTACTGCTCCAGTTCAACCAGGCAATAGTGGAGGGCCAATTGTAAATTCTTTTGGCTCAATAATAGGCGTTGTTGTTTCCATGCTTGATTCAAAAGAAACGTTAGAGCAGGGAGGGTTTGTCGCGCAAAATGCTAATTTTGGTATTAAAAATTCTCTTCTAAAGAATCTATTGGAGGACAATAATTTGACTTACAAATCATATGAATCGTTTTGGTTAAAAACACAACGAGAACTAGCAAGCATATCTTCAGAAAGTTCTGTTCTTATCAAATGTTATGGGAACTAATAAGTTTTTTTTTCTAATACTTTGTGTTTGTTTTTTTATCCAATGCTCTTCTATAGATTCTTTAGAAAATTCAGATAACATCTATATTGGAATGTCTATTTCTTCTTTTTGTGATGCTGTGTCGATGACGTGGATTAATGACGACCCATGCTTTGGGAATAAATCTTATGACTATAGTAATAGCGCGATGATTCTATCTGCATCCAATTCTTCTAAATTTTTTGTTTTTACTTCAGTAACAAATCCCGATATGTCCTCAGGACAATTATCTTTAATAACTTCATCTATTTCAGAAGCTGAGTTTTATTTAAATAATATAAATTAGTGGTGGAGGCGGCGGGTATCGAACCCGCGTCCATTCATCCATTCCCTTAAGTTCTACATGTTTAGGTTCATCTATTATTTTCTTTTTTATTTCTCCGATGAGCAGGATAAATAAAATATATTCTGTAAATCTTTTTGAGAAAATCCCAGAAAAATTTTCTCAAGCAACCTATTGAATGACTTTCTTAAACCTTAATAGGTGTCTGGTAAAGAAAGCTAGCTGAATTATGCAGCTAGTGCGTAGTTTGCTTTATTGCCAACTAAATGTTTTATAACTTTTTTTTACGAGATTGTTATCCGCTCGACATGCCTTTTAGGTTCAAAAATAAATGTCTAATCCATTTCGCCCCCGTGGAGCGGTATTTTAATTGATTTATTTAAAGTTACTAGGAAGATTGTTAATTTTTGATTTTTCTTTTTTCCATTCTTTTTCTTTCAAAGAACGTCTTTTATCGAATTTTGTTTTACCTTTCCCTAAAGAAATTTTTATTTTTATTAAGTTTTCTTTCCAAAATAGCTTTGTAGGAATACAAGTTAATCCTTTTTCTTGTGTTGCTTTGAATATTTTTGAGAGCTCTGACTTTGTCAAAAGTAATTTTCTTGTTCTGATTGGATCTACAGCATGAGTAACTTCGTTTAAAGGGTTAATGTTCATTCCAATTAGCCATGCTTCTCCTTTCTTCATCATTACATAACTATCTTTCATGTCGGCTTGTCCTGCTCGTATGCCTTTTACTTCCCACCCGCTAAGAGAAATACCCGCTTCGAAGTTTTCTGTGAGTTCAAAATTAAATCGAGCTTGCCTATTTTCTATAACAGGTCTTAAATTTTTAATTTTGTTTTTTGACATTGAGTAAGTATAAATATTAAATATTTAAAAATCTTAAGATTAATAATGGATCAAAGTAAAATTTGGAAAGGTAACTGGACTTTTGTGTTAGCTGCGGCTGGCGCCGCCGTAGGCCTTGGAAACATATGGAAATTTCCTTACCTTGCGGGTGAGAGCGGAGGAGGCGCCTTTGTAATTGTTTATTTATTATGCATTCTGCTTTTAGGACTCCCAATTATGATTGCTGAGATTTACATTGGAAGATATGGCAGAAAAAGCCCTATTAATTCAGTCAAAAGGATAATTAATGATTTCAACCTAAATAAACTCTGGCTAATTCTTGGTTGGTTAGGAGCTTTAGCCGGTCTTTTAATTCTTTCATATTACAGCGTCATTGCAGGAATAGCAGCTTCATATATTTTTAGTTCAATTCCTGCTTCTGAGTTAAATCCTGCAGAGTATTCTGTTGAACATTATTCAAATTTTAAAAGTTCTCCACTTACTATGATTTTTTGGCACTCTTTATTTATTGGTGTGACATGTTATGTGGTAGGTAAAGGGGTGGTGGATGGAATTGGCAGAGCTATCAATATCCTTATGCCTATTTTGTTTTTTTTAGTTATAGTTCTTTGTATTTATTCTTCAATCACTGGAGAATTTATTAAAACTTTTACCTTTTTATTTAATCCAGATTTTTCAAAAATTACACCAGAAGTAGTAATTACTGCGATGGGTCAGGCTTTTTTTACGTTAAGTATCGGGATGGGATCAATCATGGCTTACGGAGCATATATGCCTCAGGAGCAAATGATCGGTAAAACAGTTCTTATTGTAATATTTCTGGATACGTTAGTTGCTTTACTAGCAGGATTTACAATATTTCCTATAGTCTTTAGCAACCCTGAGCTCTCAGCTTTCGTTGGAAAAGGGCTATTATTTGAATCCTTACCGGTTGCATTTCATTCGATGCCGCTTGGAACAATTTTTCATTCCATATTTTTTATATTAGTTTCTATTGCTGCTTTAAGTTCTTCTGTATCTTTAATAGAACCTTTCACTGCCTGGATTGAAGAAGAAAAAATATTTTCACGGCTTAAAGGTGTCATAATTTTGGGCCTCATTGCTTGGTTTATAGGATTGGGCACAGTGTTCTCAGACAATATTTGGGCAAATTATGAAATTAGTGGATTGAACTTTTTTGAATGGACTACGGTTTTAACAGATCAATTCATGCTTCCTTTAGGTGGATTACTTATTTGTCTATTGGTAGGCTTTTTTATTCCTAAAGTTGAACTAGAAAAAGATCTTAGCTTGTCTGGAAATATTTCAAAAATTTTTAGTGTTTGTCTAAAAATCGTAGCCCCATTGTCAGTACTACTGATTTTTGGATACGCATTGAGTTGATGATTCTTTACTATTTGTTATTTGCTTGGGGCTTAATTGGTTTAATTGCTTTTTTTTATTTATTGAAGGAGCCTGCTCCATATGGAAAGCATATAAAAGAAGATTCTAAATATTTTTTAGGCTCTAAAACTGGTTGGATTCTCATGGAATCACCAGCTTTTTATCTAATGCTTTTATTTTTCTTAATATTTGGAGACTATAAAAATTATGCACAAATTGTTTTAACTTTCTTATTTTGCTTGCACTACTTTAATAGAAGTTTTATTTGGCCGATCCGCGCTCAAACTAATTTAAAAAAAATGCCTCTGAAAATTGCTATTTCAGCATTCGGATTCAATGTAGTGAACGTTTTTTTTCAAGGTACCTGGATATTTTTTTTAATAGATTATGAAGAAAGCTGGCTTCTTAGTATTTGGTTCATTTTAGGCTTAGCAGTTTTTTTCTCTGGAATGGTTATTAACATAATTTCTGACGAAATCATGATGAATTTAAAAAAAACAAGCAATGGAGAATATTCTATACCAAGAGGATTTTTATTTTCTAAGATTAGCTGCCCAAATTATTTTGGAGAATTTTTGGAATGGTTGGGCTGGGCATTAATGACTATGAATTTAGCGGGATTTGTTTTTTTCTTTTGGACACTAGCAAATCTTTTCCCCAGAGCCCTTTCCAATCACAATTGGCTTTTGAAAGAGTTTGAAGATTATCCCAAAGAAAGAAAGGCAGTAATTCCTGGAATCATTTAATTTAGCAAATCAACCCAATTTTTTAATTTTCCGTCTTCAAAGAAAAGTACATAGTGAACATTTGTGATTGCAGAGTCTCCTATGCTTAAAGTGCCAATGTAGTCCCATCTATCAGAATTAAATACATTCTTAATTGCTGGCGAGCCCATAATAAATTGTACTTGAGCATTCGTCAGGCCTTCTTCGAGTTGCTCTATCATTGCATTAGTAATAATGTTGCCTTGAGCTATAGGAACTTTGTAAAACCTATCTGCACAACCGATAATGCAAATAAACACTAAAAAATATAAAATTAATTTTCTAAACATCTTGAAATTTAACTAAATTATACTATTTAAAGATATATGGCAGAAGATAAAAACTTAAGAGAAGCAGGGCTAAAAGTTACCTTACCGAGAATAAGAATTCTTGAAATCTTTGAAGAATCTGATGATAGGCATCTTAGCGCAGATGAAGTCTATAAAAAATTAGTCGAGGCAGGTGATGAGGTCGGTTTAGCTACCGTGTATAGGGTGCTTACTCAATTTGAATCAGCGGGAATTTTGCTGAAACAAAATTTTGAGAATGGTCATTCAGTTTACGAACTTACTCCTAATGATCATCATGATCACATGGTTTGTTTAAAAACTGGAAAAGTTATCGAATTTACAAATGAAATTATAGAGGAACAACAGGAAAAGCTTGCTGCAGAGAGTGGTTATAAAATAGTAGATCATAAATTGGTCCTTTATGTAGAGCCTATTTCAAATAATGACTGATAAAAAAAATATTGATTCTGACGAAGAGAAAGAACTTCAAGAAGAACAAATTGAATCTGAAATAAATTCAAATAACAAAACTGAGACTGAAAATGAAGAAGTTTCTGAACCTTTAAATGAGCAATCTGAATTAGAGAAAATAGAAGAAAAATTTCTAAGATCTCAAGCAGAATTACAAAATTTAAGAAGAATTTCCCAAAATGAACTTGCTAAAGCTAGATTGTACGGCAGTGAGAATCTTGTTAAAGATTTAATCCCTTCAATTGATAATCTTTTTAGAACTTTAGATAACCAAGACATAGAAAATAAAACAGTTCCATCAGAAGGTATTGAGCTAATAGTGAGAGAGTTAATATCTGCTTTAGAAAAAAATGGTATTTCAGTCATTGATCCAAAAGGCAAAGAGTTTAACCCTAATGAGCATGAAGCATTGTCAGTAACTGAAAATAATAAAGAAAAGCCTAATATCGTCTTGGAAGTTTTTCAGAAGGGTTTTAAGTTCAAAGATAGGGTTATAAAACCTGCAATGGTTGTAGTGAATAAAAAGTAAAAAAATACTTGAAATAATTTTAATTGCCCTTAATTAACGTATGTAACTAATTAAAGAGGTAATAATGGCAAAAATTATAGGTATTGATCTTGGAACAACTAACTCATGTTTGGCAATCATGGAGGGAGATCAGGCTAAAGTCATAGAAAATAGTGAAGGTGGAAGAACGACACCATCAATTGTTGCTTATACAGATGGAGAGACTTTAGTTGGACAAAGCGCGAAAAGACAGTCTGTAACTAATCCAGAAAACACACTCTATGCAATTAAAAGGTTAATTGGTAGAAAATTTGATGACGAAGTGGTCACTAAAGATAAAGAGATGACGCCTTTTAAAATAGTTAAAGCTAAGAATGGAGATGCTTGGGTCAACGCAAACGGTGAAGATCTAGCTCCTCAACAAGTATCCGCTCAAGTATTGGCAAAAATGAAAAAATCTGCAGAAGATTATCTTGGTCATGAAGTAAAAGAAGCAGTGATAACTGTCCCAGCTTATTTTAATGACTCACAAAGACAGGCGACAAAGGATGCAGGAAAAATCGCTGGATTAGATGTAAAAAGAATTATTAACGAACCAACAGCAGCAGCTCTTGCATTTGGACTTGATAAAAAGACAGGAGATCAAAAAATTGCAGTTTTTGATCTTGGTGGAGGAACTTTCGATATTTCGATTATTGAACTGGCTGAAATTGATGGTGAAAAACAATTCGAAGTCCTTTCTACTAACGGAGACACCTTTTTAGGAGGAGAAGATTTCGATTTAGCGCTCATAGACCACTTAGTAGAAGAATTTAAAAATGAGCAAAATTTCGACTTAAGGAAAGATCCAGCTGCTTTACAAAGATTAAAAGAAGCCGCTGAAAAAGCAAAAATTGAGCTGTCTTCTAATCAGCAAACTGAAGTTAACCTTCCTTATATTACTGCGGATGCTTCTGGGCCAAAGCACTTATTAATAAAAGTTACTAGATCAAAACTAGAATCGTTAGTTGAGAATTTGGTTGCTAAAAGTTTGAAGCCTGTAGAAGTTGCTCTCAAGGATGCTAAATTAAAACCATCTGAAATAAATGACGTAATTTTAGTTGGCGGTCAAACTCGTATGCCACTTGTTCAGGAAAAGGTAAAAGAATTCTTTGGAAAAGAGCCCAGGAAAGATATAAATCCTGACGAAGCTGTTGCAGTAGGTGCAGCCGTTCAGGGGGCAGTTTTATCTGGGGACGTAACTGATATTCTCCTCTTGGATGTAACTCCATTAACTTTAGGTATTGAAACTATGGGCGGAGTTATGACCCCTTTGATTGAAAAAAATACAACGATACCAACTAATAAATCTCAAATTTTTTCAACCGCAGAAGATAACCAAACGGCTGTTACCGTTAATGTGGTTCAAGGCGAGAGAAAACAAGCTAAAGAAAATAAACAATTAGGCTTATTCAACTTAGATGGAATCCCAGCGGCACCTAGAGGAATGCCTCAGATTGAAGTTTCATTTGATATTGATGCAAACGGTATTTTGAATGTGTCAGCAAAAGATAAAGCTACGAATAAAGAGCAGTCTATAACAATTCAGGCTTCTGGAGGATTGTCAGAAGATGAGATAGAAAAAATGGTCGCAGAAGCTGAAGCAAATGCCGACGAAGATAAGAAATTTGAAGAAATGGTTCAGGCTAGAAACGCTGCAGATACTCTTATACATGGTTGCAAAAAAACCCTTGAAGAATCAGCCGACAAAGTTGAAGATCAAGAGAAAAGTCAAATAGAAGAAGCTATTGTGGCTTTGGAAGAAGCCTTGAAGGGCGAAGATAAAGAACTTATCGAAGAAAAAACCAAAGCATTAGCAGATGCTTCTTCTTCACTTGCCCAAAGACTCTATCAAGAGCAACAGTCTAATGCATCGGAGGAAGCTAAAGACTCGCCACAGGACTCAGATGACTCAGCTGTTGATGCAGATTTTGAAGAGGTAAAAGAAGAAAATAAAAATTAATCTATCTTCCAACATCTATGAGTAAAAGAGATTACTACGATGTACTGGGAGTAGACCGTTCTGTTTCTAAAGATCATTTAAAAAAATCTTATCGCAAGCTTGCGATGAAGTATCACCCTGATAGAAATCCTGGAGATGAAAAAGCAGCTGAGAAATTCAAAGAGTTATCAGAAGCTTATGAAATATTGTCAGATGATCAAAAAAGACAAGCTTATGATCAATTTGGACACCAGGGAGTAAACTCTTCTTTTAACAATGCTCAAAGTGCAGCTGAGGGATTCAGTGATATTTTTGGAGATATTTTTTCAGATATCTTTGGAGGAGGTTCATCCAGAGGTTCTAGATCAAGAAGGGGTTCAGATTTAAGTTACAGTCTAGAGGTTTCTCTTGAAGATGCCGCCTCTGGGAAGACAATTAAATTAGATATTCCATCAACTGAAAGGTGTGATGGGAATTGGCAAACTTGTAGTTATTGCGGTGGCCAAGGAGCGATAAGATCTCAACAAGGCTTCTTCTCTATGCAACAAACTTGCCCTCATTGTCAGGGAGAAGGAGAGATGCATGATCCATCCTGTAAAAAATGTGGTGGGTCTGGGTATATCAAACGAAATAAAACTCTATCCGTAAATATTCCTCAGGGAGTGGACTCTGGGGATAGAATCAGATTGTCTGGAGAGGGCGACGCAGGAAAAGGAGGTAATGGCGATCTTTTTATTGAAATTAAAGTGAATCGTCATGAAATCTTTGAAAGAGATGGAAAACATCTTTACTGTGAAGTTCCTTTAAATTTTGTTGATGCTTCTTTAGGAGCAGAAATTGAGGTGCCTACTTTGGAAGGTAAAGTAAAATTTAAAATCCCTGAGGGCACACAAAGTCATAAACTTTTCAGATTAAATGGAAAAGGAATTAAACCTTTAAGAGGAGGTTCAAAAGGAGATATACTCGTAAGAGTGCTCGTTGAAGTACCAATCAAATTAAATAATGAGCAAAAAGAATTATTGGAAGCATTTAAAAAATCAATTTCTAAAAATGAAAATTTACCTTTAACTGAAAAGTGGTTTAAAAGTGCAAAAAATTTTTTAAAAAGTTTCTGATGAGTATCAATATTGTTTTGTGTGGAGCGTCAGGAAGGCTTGGCATGGAATTTTTGAAGGAGACGAAAAACTATCCTTCGATTAATTTGATGGAATGTATTTCATCGAAAAACAATGTAAACGTTGGAAAAAAATTTTCAGAATTTACCGACTTAGATTTTGAGCTAACATTGAAAGACTCCTTAGCAGAGACTGAAGTTGCTGATGTTCTTATGGATATGTCCTCACCAAAATTCTTTGAAGAAATTGTTAAATATTGTAAATCTAAAAAAGTTCCCCTAATTTTGGCTTCCACTGGCCATAGCGAAGAGCAAATTGATATCTTGCGAGAACTTTCTCAGATAGTGCCAATTATGCACGCTCCTAATTTAAGCGTCGGTATAAATTTAGTAAAAAAAATACTTAATTTTTACCCACTTGATGACTTAGTAAATTCTATTGAAATTATAGAAACTCATCACAAAAATAAACTTGATTCTCCTTCAGGAACGGCCATTGAACTAAGAAACCTTATAGAATCAAAAAATAGTGAGGTTAAGGTTTCTGTAAAGTCTATTCGAGATGAAGATTCTGTAGGAATTCATACTATTAAATTAAATATGGCTAATGAGACAATCGAAATTACTCATAGAGCGAATTCAAGAAAAATTTTTGCACAGGGAGCAATTACCGCAGTTCATTGGATCAAAACTCAAAAGCCTGGATTGTATTCTCTGAGCAATATTTAATTTTTTCTTTGTTGATTTAAGCAATTGTGGTTAAATCCCTCCTCAGATTGTTAAAAATCTAATTTGCACTTGATATAAAAAAATATTTGGGTGCTAGGTTTAGCTCAAATCTAGTTAAATATTTATTATCAGGGAAGATTAACCCAAGCCTATATGGCTTACATTAAAAGGAGCTTTCATGGATATTTCCATTGAACAAATGCTAAAAGCCGGCGTCCACTTTGGACACCAAACAAGATTCTGGAACCCAAAAATGGAAAATTATATTTTTGGAGATAGAAATAAGGTCCATATAATAAATTTAGAAAAAACTCTTGAACTTTTAAAACCTTCGATAGATTTTTGCTCTCAATTAGCTGCATCAAATAATAGAATTCTTTTTGTGGGAACAAAAAGAGCTGCGAGCAGAGTGATTAAGGAAGAGGCTGAAAGATGCAACATGCCTTATGTAAATTACCGTTGGTTGGGAGGGATGCTTACAAACTATAAGACCGTAAGAGCATCAATTAGAAGACTTGAAATTCTTAAAACTCAGGAGGAGGAAGGAAAGTTCGAAAGCCTCACAAAAAAAGAAGTTTTAGGTATCAAACGAGAAATGGATAAACTAGAAAGGTCAATAGGCGGAATAAAAAATATGGGCGGTCTGCCTGAAGCTTTATTTGTTGTAGATGTAAAGAATGAAAAAATCGCAGTTTCTGAAGCTAGAAAAATGGGAATCCCCATAATTGGTATCGTAGACACTAACTCCGATCCAGACTGTGTAGACTATATAATTCCTGGCAATGATGATGCGATAAGATCTGTTTCTTTATTAACTAGGATAATTTCAAATGCTTGCTTAGAAGGAGCTTCGAAAGCAACAGGTATTGTTTCAGGAGATGGACCAGTAATTGTTCGTAAGGGCGAAGAAGAAAAAACTGCTCAAACTCTTGAAGATGAAGGTCAAACTTCATCGTTAGTTGAATCTTTTGAAGAAAAAGACGAAATTGACATTTCAAATGAGGATGATTTAAAAAAATAAACATAGATAAAAAAAATAACTCGAGATTTATAAATGACAATAAAAGCTAGCGAAGTAAAACTGCTTAGAGAAAAAACCGGCCTCGGGATGATGGAATGTAAAAAAGCATTAATAGAATCGGATGGAGATATAGAAGCAGCTATTGTTAACTTGAGAAAGAATAGTGCGCTTAAAGCAGAAAAAAAATCTTCAAGAACAGCAGCTGAGGGAAAAATTTTATCTGGAATCGATCCGTCAGAAAGAGTTGCCATTATTTTGGAGATTAATTGTGAAACAGATTTTGTAGCGAAGGACCAGAGTTTTATAGATTTTTGCAATGAATCTCTGAATTATTGCATTAAAAATCCTGAGCTTTCTTTGGAAAAATTACTTGAAGAAAATTTAGAAGAAAAAAGGCAAGAATTGATTCAAAAAATAGGCGAAAACATAGTAGTAAGAAGAAGGGAGGTAATCAAATCAGACTTTATTTATTCTTATGTACATGGAAACAACAAAATAGGTTCTATCGTATCTCTCTCAAAAGCAAACGATGCTTTAGGAGAAGACATTGCAATGCATATTGCAGCTTCAGCTCCCCTGGTAATTTCTTCAGAAGATTTAGATAAAGATTTATTAAAGAGGGAAAAGGAAATAATTGATGCTCAAGTTTCCGATTCAGACAAGCCTGAAGAAATTATAGAAAAAATGGTATTTGGAAGGTTAGAAAAATTTAAATCAGAAGTTTCGTTATTGAGTCAACCTTTTGTAAAAGATCCTTCAAAAAAAGTGGATGATCTCGTTAGAGAAAATGACAATGTTGTCCTTAAATTTTTCAGATATGAATTGGGAGAAGGAATTGAAGTTGAAAAAATGGATTTTGCTGAAGAAGTAAAATCTCAATTAGAAAAATAAGAATGAAAAAAGCTAGAAGAGTTCTCCTAAAGGTAAGTGGAGAGTGGTTTTCTGGAACCAAAGAAAAAGGCTTTGATGAAAAAACATTCGAAAGCTTGGCTAAATCTCTTGTTGAAGCAAAAAGAAAAAATATACAAATAGCTTTAGTACTTGGCGGCGGGAATATATATCGTGGAAGAGAACTCACCTCTCTAAAAATTGATCAGGTTTCTGCTGACTACATAGGAATGTTATCAACCATAATGAATGGTATAGCTCTTTCGAATTTTTTGTCCTCTAATGAATGCGAAAACAATCTATATTCTTCTTTTGCAATAGGAAACTTTGTCAAAGCTTACAGTAAGGAAGAGGCTGAAAAAACTTTAATTGAAAATAAGATAGCTATTTTGGTAGGCGGATTGGGAAATCCATTATTTACTACTGACTCAACTGCAAGTGTGAGGGCTGTTGAGCTCAATTCAGACATAATGCTAAAAGCAACAACCGTTGACGGTATTTATTCTGACGATCCAAAAATAAATAAAAAAGCTATTAAATATGATTTTTTAACTTTTGATGAAGCTATTACTAAAAATTTAAAAGTTATGGATCAAACTTCTTTATGTTTCTGTAGAGATAATAATTTAGACGTAAGAGTCTTTAATGCAGATTCTCAAGGCGCAATATTAGAAGCAATTACTAATGAGAATACTAAAATCGGAACTTTGGTGAGATTGAAAAATGATTGACGAGATAAGAGACGAAGCAAAAATCGGAATGCTTAAAACATTGGAAGCCCTTGAAACTTCTTTAAAAAGGATCAGGACCGGACGGGCAAATACATCTCTTTTAGATTCAATTGAGATAGATTATTACGGAAATTCAACCCCCTTAAAACAAGTCTCAAATATATCTGTTGAAGATGCAAAAACACTTGCAATAATTCCATGGGAAAAAGATAACGTTCCTCTTATTGAAAAAGCTATTCAACAGTCTGATTTAGGCTTGCAACCAATAACATCTGGAGACACTATTAGAGTAATTCTTCCTGATTTGACCGAAGAAACTAGAAGAGATCTTATCAAAGTAGCGAAAGCGGAAGCTGAGAATTCCAAGGTCTCAATTAGGAATCAAAGAAGAGATGCGAATGGGCTGCTAAAGGAGTATCTTAATGAAAAAGAAATTTCTGAAGACGATCTCAAAAGAGGAGAAGTTCTGATACAAGACATAACAGATCAATATGTTGAAAAAGTTGATTCTTTATTAAGGGATAAAGAAAAAGATCTTTTAGAAATATAGTATGCGCTCTTTACCCGCTCACGTAGCTATTATCATGGATGGTAACTCTAGATGGGCTAAAGATAAGAAAATACCAAAAAAAGAAGGTCACAAAGCAGGAGTAAAAGCAGCAAGGAGCGCCATTGAGTTTGCTGTAAAAAATAAAATTAAATTTTTGACACTCTTTGCTTTTAGCACAGAAAATTGGGGAAGAAGTAAAAATGAAGTTAAAGCATTGATGGAACTTTTTGTTAAGGCCATGCAAGAGGAAACTCCTCAATTAATTGAAAATTTTGTAAGAGTAAACTTCATTGGAGATATTAATAGATTAGAAAAAGCGATCATTAATAAAATTATAAAGACTAAAGGTTTAACAAATGACTACGAGCCTAAAATGAATCTTAATATTGCTATTAGCTATGGAGGCAGATGGGATATTGTCCAAGCCATTAAGGAAATTTCTAAGGATCTTTCGAAAAAAAAAATTAAAGAAAAAAATATTAATGAAGACTTGTTAAGTTCTTATTTAGACACATCCAACTTTCCAGATCCAGATTTAGTTATTAGGACAGGCAATGAAAAAAGGTTAAGTAATTTTTTAATTTGGCAAGCAGCTTATTCAGAATTAATATTTTTAAAAAAATTGTGGCCTGATTTTAAAAATACAGATTTTAAGAGAGCTTTAGACGAATATAAAAGAAGAAAAAGAAACTTTGGTTTAAGATCTTAAGAAATGTTTAGAAGAGAAGTTACAGGAATTTTTTTAGCAATAGCCGCTTCAATCTTAGTCTTATTTTCTAGCAAAGAAGTTTTTTTATCTGTCATGATATTAGTATTTCTTTTTCTTTTATATGAATTGATCAAAGTTACAAAAAAATTTAACGGACTTTTTTGGATTCAAATTTTTTTTACTCTTTTTACATTTTTCTTTTTACCAGTTTTTGAAAAGATGAGAGAGTTATTCTTTCTTGCTATTTCAATATCAGCTCTTACTGATGCCGGAGCATATTATGTAGGAGTAAAAATAGGTAAAACAAAAATATTTCCAAAAACAAGCCCTAATAAAACTTTAGAGGGCCTTATTGGAGGAAATCTTCTTGCAGTTTTTTGTACCGCAATAATATTTTTATATTTTTCTTACATTTTTGAACTTGAAATAAGTTTGTTGACTTTCATTCTGTTTGTTTGGATTTCTTCTATAGCTAGTGTTTGTGGTGATTATTTACAAAGTAAATTTAAGCGTTCTCAAAATATAAAGGACTCTGGCAATATACTTCCAGGTCATGGGGGCATTTCAGACAGAGTCGATAGTCATATAGTTTGTTTACCAATTTTCTTTAGTTTGATTTCGTTAATAAGCGTATGAAAAAAGTATTAATTTTAGGTTCAACTGGCTCGATAGGTACTTCAGCATTAGAAGTTATAAAAGGGAACGTCGGGTATCAGACTAAGTCTCTTGTAGCAAGAAAAAATAAAAAATTAATTTTAGAGCAAGCAAAAGAGTTTAATGTTTCAAATATATTTCTGTCAGAAGGAGTATTTTCAGAAAATGAAGTAAAAAGTAATCTGGATATAAATTTCTCTAATAACCTAGAAGAATTATTGTCAGATAAGGATATAGATATTGTTATCGCTGCCTTTTCTGGATTGGTAGGAATTAAATCTATTTTGCAATCCATAAAAGCAGGCAAGAAAATATTAATAGCCAATAAAGAGCCCCTTGTAGTGGCTGGAAAAAAACTCTTATCGGAAGCTAAAAAATATGGTGCAACTATAATTCCTATAGACTCAGAACATTGCGCCATTCATCAATGTTTAAGAAATGTTAATAGGAAAGATGTAAATAACGTTTTTATTACTTGTTCTGGAGGACCTTTTTGGGGTAAGAAATTAATTGATTTAGAAAATGTTTCTATTAAGGATGCAAAGAATCATCCTATTTGGGATATGGGAGAAAAAAATCTCATTGATTCTGCAAGTTTAATGAATAAGGCTTTAGAAATTATTGAAGCGCGCTGGTTGTTTGATTTAGATCCAAAACAAATTAAAGTCCTCATCCACCCTCAAAGCATTGTTCATGCCATAGTAGAAAATATTGATGGTTCTTCTTTAGCTTCTTTGTCATCACCTGATATGAAGATATGTATCGCTTATGGGTTAGGATACCCAGATAAAATAAATTCGTTTTCAAAACCTTTAAACCTAATTGAAAACAGCAAGTTAGAATTCTTTGATTATAAAGTTTCAGATTTTCCTTCTATAGATTTTGCTTACAGAGCCCTGAATGGAGACGAAAGTATCCCTGTTGCTTTAAACTCAGCAAATGAAATAGCTGTTAGTTATTTCCTTAATAATAAAATTAAGTTCAATTCAATTTTTACTGCTGTAGATTATACTATGAATATATTTGAAGGGAGGAAATCTCAAATTAACTTAAACGTAGAAGATTTACTCGAGATTGATAAAGAAGCTAAATCTTTAGCCTCTGACTTTTTAAATTAAGAATGATAGAAATACTTTCATATATTCTAGGCTTTTTGGTTTTAATAATGGTTATTACAGCAGTCCATGAAGCAGGACATTTTTATATTGCTAAATTATTTAAAGTAAAAATTTTAGATTTTTCTATTGGCATGGGAAAAAGCATAAAAAGTTGGATTGGCAAAGACGATACTTCTTACAATATACGCTTATTGCCTATTGGCGGATATGTAAAAATGTTAGGCGAAGATATATTAGAAGAAAATAATTCTTCTGATAATGCTTCATTTGCTTCTAAAAAGTATTATCAAAAAGTTTTAATTTTATTCGCAGGTCCGTTTGCAAATTTCCTCTTAGCGATATTAATTTTCACTATCTTAAATTTATTTGGAACAACAGCATTGTCTTCAAAAGTTGGATACATATTACCTGACAGTCAAGCATCTATAGCAAATTTTCAAGAAGGAGATATTATTCAAAAAGTTGATGGAAAGGATGTTGAGAGTAGAGCTGACGTTCAAATGCTTCTTTCAAGAAGATTAGGAGATACCGGAATTATAAATTTTTCTGTTAATTCTGAGGGAATTAACATGGAAAAAATGATTCCAATTCAAAATTGGCTTATCAACGAGGAGCCAAAAGATCTCTTAGCTGATTTAGGTATTGGAGTACCTATAAGTTCAGAAATTGGCGATGTCATTGAAAATAGTCCTGCTAGCGATGCCGGATTATTACCTGGAGACGTTATAAAACTTATTAATTCAAAGAAAATTTCAAGTTGGGGTGAGATAAAAGACGAAATTACGAATTCCATGGGCATGCCATTAGAAGTTTCAATTATAAGAAATGGTGAAGAAATTTCGAAAAGCATTATTCCTAGGTTTTCAGAATCTGGATGGATAATTGGGATATCCTCAGCAAATAGAATTTCTGAAGATGCGTTATTTTTTAAATCTTATGCTCTCCATTCAGCATTTACTAATGCGGTAATAAAAACGTATTCTACAATAAGAGACTCATTCACTTTTTTGTATAAAATGTTAACAGGTTATGTTTCTCCTAAAAATTTAGGAGGTCCGGTAATGATTGGTCAGTTCGCAGGAGATACTCTCTTATATGGAGGAATTTACTCTTTTCTGATGTTAATGAGTTTTGTTAGTATTGGTTTAGGCGTAATTAACTTAGTTCCTATACCTATCCTAGACGGCGGTCAGATTTGTTTATTAACCATAGAAAAAATCAAAGGATCTCCATTATCACCAAAAACTTTAGATTTTGTCTACAGAGCCGGTCTTTCTATGGTAATTTTTTTGATGATTTTTGTTTTTATAAATGATATTTCAAGATTAGCGGGAGCTTAGTTAGTGAAAATAAGTCTACAAAAAATATTATTACTAATACTCCTTACTTTTTCAGGGCTATCGATTTCTTCTACATGGGTGATAGAAGACATAAGAATTAGCGGGCTGCAAAGAGTTTCTGCAGGGAGTATCTTCGCTGAAATACCTTACTCTATAGGAGATTCCATTGGACAAGATGAAATCGTTGAACTCTCTAAGGCTATTTTTTCCACGGGTCAATTTGACGATATAAATATAGGTAGAGATGGAAACGCGTTATTAATTAATCTTACAGAAAGACCCACTATCGATGAAATCTTAATCGAAGGAAATGAAGCCATAAAAACTGATAATTTGCTTGATGGTTTACAGAATTCAGGAATTTTTGAAGGCGCTCTCTTTAAGAGATCAGTTTTTGAAAATCTTAGTTCTGAGCTGGAAAGGCAATATGTGTCTCAGGGCAAATATGGCGCTTCTGTAAATGTTTCAAGTGAACTACTGCCTAGAAATAGAGTAAAGCTCAGCGTCGATATTGAAGAAGGAGAAACAGCTGAATTAAATTCAATTAATATAGTTGGGAATAAAATTTTTTCTGAAGAAGAATTAAAAAAAGTATTCAAATTAAGACCAAGAACTTGGTTATCAATATTTAGGACCAATACTCCTTACTCAAAAGAAAATTTAAGAGGGGATTTAGAAAGTTTAGAGTCGTTTTATAAAAATAGAGGTTACCTTAATTTTTCTGTAAATAATTCAATCATTACAATTTCTGAAAATAAACAAGAGCTTTTTATAACTGTGGATATTTTTGAAGGAGAAATATATAAAATAAATGAAGTCTCGATTGCAGGAGATATTCCCATAGATGAACAAGTATTAGAAAGTCTAATTTTTTTAGAAAATAATTCTATATTTTCGCAAGAATTAATTACGTTTTCCGAAGATTCAATAAACAACTTATTAAATAATGAAGGATTTCTTTTTTCTGAAGTATCTGGAAATATTAGAAGCGTTGACGATAATTTAGTTGATGTAATTTTCTTTGTTGAGCCTGGACAAAGGACTTATATAAGAAACATCAATTTTGCAGGAAACGAAAGAACGCATGATATTGTGCTTAGAAGAGAAATGCGACAAATGGAAGGGGCTTGGGCGTCAAATTCTCTCATAGAAAGATCTAAGTTAAGGCTGGATAGACTAGGTTTCTTTAAGCAAGTTGATTTTGAAAAGATTCCGGTATCAGGAGAAAAAGATAAAGTCGATATTGAATTCACAGTTGAAGAAGAATTCTCAGGATCCATTGCTGGAAGTTTAGGATATGGAGCGTATGGATTCAGTCTTGGCGCTAATTATTCAGAAAGCAATGCATTCGGAACTGGGAATAGTATAGGGGTTGGAATAAATTACAGCGACTGGCAAACAAATCTTTCTTTTAACTTTTTTGACCCTTATTTTAGTCCTGATGGAGTAGGTTTGGGTTATGGAGCTTATCTCAGATCGAGTGACTATTCTAATTTTAATATATCCGCTTACAATACAGAATCTTTTGGCGGTTCTGTTCAATTTGTTCTTCCGATTAACGAAATTTCTCAGTTGAGTCTCTCAGTCGCATTAGATCAAACAGATTTACAAAGCGATTTTCTCTCATCACGTCAACTTTTAGACTTTATAGCTTCAGAGGGCTCAAAATTCGAAACCTTAACTTTGGGCGCTTCATGGTCAAGAAATTCATTGAATAGAGGGTTATTTCCAACCGCTGGAACTTTGAATGTGATTTCTGCTTCAGTTGCTATACCTGGAAGTTCCCTTACTTATGGGAGACTTTCACATAGATTTAAATATTTTAGACCGTTATCAAATAATTTTATTTTTTCAATTAGGACAGAATTAGGTGGGCTTTTTGCTTATGGAGATACTGAGACTGCTCCTCCATATGAAAATTTTTATGCTGGCGGTTTGAACTCTGTGAGAGGTTTTGAACAAAATTCTCTTGGTCCAAGAGCAGTATATGACAATTTCTTTAGCGGATATAACAGACCTGTTGGAGGAACTTATTCCTTAGAAGGAGGATTTGATTTAATTTTTCCTATTCCTTTCTTAGAAGATACAAGATCTGTAAGAAGTTCCGTATTTTTAGATTATGGTAATGTCTTCAGCGAAGAATGTAAGTCTTATGAAACAAACTGTAGTGAATTTGATTTGTCAGAATTACGATACTCTCTAGGTCTTGGAGTAACTTGGATTACTGCTTTAGGGCCGATGTCTTTTGCAATTTCATCAGTATTTGGAGACGATGAACTCGATGAAACTGAAACTTTTCAATTTGAAATTGGCAATCAATTTTAAAAAATTCTTCTAGAAAAAGACTCTCTTGAAAGGTTAAACTGGACTATAATTTATTTAACTTTAGGAGAAAGCTAATGAAAAAATTAATTATTTTTATTTCATCAATAATATTAACTGTTTTTTCCGTGCCTACTTTTGCAAATCTAGAAGGAGTTGCTGTTATAGATTATCAAGCAATCTTTTTAGGCACTGATCTAGCTAGAACGAGTTTAGACGAATTAAGAGAATCAGAGGATTATAAAGAGTTAATGGAAGAGGTTCAGCTTAAAGATTCAGAACGATTGGCTATCGCTGAAGAACTCAATAAAGACTCTTCAACTATGTCAGATGAAGAACAATCTGAAAAATTAAAAAAAGCGCAATCTTTGTATCAAGATATTCAATTTTTAGCTCAGAAAATGCAAACTTTAGAAAATGAAGTTGTTCAAAAACTTCAAGCTAATCAAGGGCCAGATGTTCAAAAAGTTGTAAATGATTTAATCGTGGCAAAGAAAATCACTCTTTTATTCAACAGTCAGGCTTTATTGGCATATGATCGCACAAATCCTTTGATCAATATAACTCCAGAAGTTATTGAATTATTAAATCAAGCTAATAGTAAAGAATAATTTTTTATTTTGTCCAATAAAGAGTTTAAGCTTAGTGAAATTGCTAAAAAGTTAGACTTATCTTTTGAAGGAGATCCTAATTACAAGGTTAATTCTATTAAAAATTTAAAAGAAGCTGGCAAATTCGATATTTCTTTTTATTATTCAAAAAAATTTAAAAAAGACCTTGAAGAAACTAATGCTGGAATAGTATTACTTGAAAAAAACGATGATACAAATTCTATAAAAAATAAACTTTTTTCAGAAAATGTCCATCTTTCATACGCTAGGTTAAGTCAAATATTTGAACCATCTAATGATTATTTGCCTTTCATAGATGAAAGTTCGGTGATTCATAAGTCCGCAAAAATCTCTTCCAATTGTCATATCGGCCCTAATTGTCACATTGAAAAAGATGTACTAGTTGAAGAAGGAGTAGTAATTAAATCAAATGTTACTATAGGATCAGGCACAAAAATTAAGAAAAATACTTTTATTAATTCTAATGTCTCAATTTATCCAAACACTTTCATTGGAAGAGATTGCATCTTACATTCAGGATCAGTAATTGGATCAGATGGCTTGGGCTTTGCAAAAAATGGTAAAAAATGGGAAAAAATTGCTCATTCAGGCCATGTTGAAATTGGGAACTCTGTTGAAATTGGGGCAGGATGTACAATAGATAAAGCCTCTCTAGGGAAAACCGTTATTGGAGACGGTGTTAAATTAGATAATCAAATTCATCTAGCTCATAACTGTGTCATAGGCGAGAATACTTTAATAGGCGCAAATACGACTGTTGCTGGTAGCGTGAAGATTGGTAAAAATTGTATGATCGGAGGTTTATGTGGAATAGTAGATAATATTGCCATAACAGATGAGGTTATAATCTATCCTATGACTTTCGTCACTAATAGTGTTGCGAAAAAAGGGACTTATTCAGGAGGCTCGGTTTTGATGGAACATAAAGATTGGTTAAAAAAAATTGTTAGTGAAAGAAAAAAGAGATGAATATAGAAGAAATTAGAAAATACCTGCCACATAGATATCCTTTTTTATTAGTAGATCGAGTTATTGAAATTGAACTAGATAAATATATAAAGGCATTCAAAAATATTACCAACAATGAACCATACTTTATTGGCCATTTTCCTGAAAAAAGCGTTGTTCCAGGAGTATTGATTTTAGAGGCAATGGCGCAAGCATCTGGAATTTTAGGTTTTAAAACAATGAACAAGACTCCTGATGAAGGGTCAATGTATTACTTTGTTGGAGCAGATAATTTAAGATTTAAAAGACCCGTTATTCCTGGAGATAAGTTAATCTTAGAATCCACAAAAGTATCTAATAAAAGAGGAATATGGAAGTTTGATTGCCAAGCTTCAGTTGAGGAAGATTTTGTTTGCTCAGCAACGATATTATGTGCTGACAGGCCAAAGTAATGATACATAAATCGGCAATAATAGATAAATCTGCAAAATTAGATTCAAATGTAAATGTGGGGCCTTTTTCTATAATAGGCCCTGAAGTTGAAATAGAATCTGGTACATCCATTGGCTCCCATGTAGTAATTGAAGGACCTACAACTATTGGAAAAAATAATAAGTTTTTTTCTTTTTCCAGTATTGGAGGAGATCCACAGGATAAAAAATATAATGATGAAAAAACTTTTCTAGAAATTGGAGACAACAATACTATAAGAGAAGGTGTCACAATAAACCGTGGCACAGTTCAAGAGCATTCGAAAACCATTATTGGATCTAAAAATTTACTAATGGCGTATGTACATGTAGCTCACGATTGCATAATTGAAGACGATGTGGTGATGGTTAACAACTCTGCTATTGCAGGATGCGTTAGATTAGAAAGGGGTGTTATCTTAGGAGGATTTAGTCTTGTTCATCAGTTTTGTAACATAGGGGCTTTTAGTTTTTCAGCCATGGGAAGTGCAATCTCTAAGGATGTTCCTGCATTTATAAGGGTAAGTGGAAATCCTGCAAAAGCAAGAGGATTAAACACAACCGGGATTTCAAGATTAAATCTATCTAAAACAGTTTCTCATTCTTTGAAAGAAGCATACAAGATATTATATTTAAGAAAAATGTCATTGGAATCTGCAAAAAAAGAAATTATTAATAAATTCGACCAAATACCTGAGATTGATTTATTAATAAACTCTATCAATATTTCTGATAGAGGAATAATTAGGTAGCTTGTAAAGTGAAAATAGCCTTATCAGCTGGAGAGGAATCAGGAGATATTCTAGGCTCTAATTTAATGGATTCTTTATTTCACTGTAATAAGGATATTGAGTTCATAGGGCTGGGCGGAGATAGAATGATAGATAGAGGTCTAAAATCTTTATTTCCTTATGAAGAAATATCGAAAATGGGAATCATAGATCCTTTATTATCGATAAATAACTTATTAAGAAGAAGAAAACAGCTTATTGAATATTTCATTCAAGAAAGACCAGATTTTTTTATAGGCATAGATAGCCCATCTTTTAACTTAGGCATTTCAAAAAAACTTAAATCGAAAATAGGCGTTAAAACAATTCAATATGTTTCTCCCCAAGTTTGGGCATGGAGAAAAAATAGATTAAAAAAAATTTCAAACTATTTAGATCACATTTTTTGTCTTTATAGGTTCGAGACAAAAATTCTTGAGGCTTTTAACATAAAGTCAAATTTTGTAGGACATCCATTAGCTGAAGATATAGAAATTGAGATAAATAAAAACAATTATAAAGACTTATTGAATTTAGATAAGTCAGGAGTTTATGTCGCTTTGCTTCCAGGCAGCAGAGATTCTGAGATTAAAAATCATATTAAAGTCTTCTTTCAACTTGCTGAACACTATCGAGAAAAAAATAAAAAATTAAAATTTATTTTGAACTTAACGGAAAAATCAAAAAAATTTAATTTTGAATCCAAACTTCAAAAATTTGAAAATTTGTCTATATCCTATGGTGACTCTCAGCGAGTATTGTCGGCTTGTGATTATTCAATCGTTACTTCAGGGACTGCTACTTTGGAAGGTGCATTGTGCAAGACGCCAATGATAGTAATTTATAAAACAAATCTAATAAGTTATTTTATTTTGTCAAAATTAATTCAAACAAAATTTATTTCTCTGCCAAATATATTAAGTGAAAAAAAGATAGTTAATGAATTAATTCAGACTGATGTAAGTAAAAAAAATTTAATAATAGAGTTGGATAAACTGATGAATGAAGATAACAATCAGATGGCTTTAGATTTCGTATCACTTCATAACTCGTTAATTAATAGGGATAAATCTAAATTTTTTGATGTTTTGAATTCCATTTAACCTTCTTATGAACTTAATTGCAGGCGTAGACGAAGTCGGACGAGGTTGCATTGCCGGCCCCGTAGTTGCAGCGGCAGTAATTCTTGGAGAACAAAAAATTTTTGGTTTAGATGACTCTAAAAAGATATCAGAAAAAAAAAGAATTAAAATTTCTAAGGAAATAAAAACCAAAGCAAGATGTTTTTCTTTTGGAGTAGTTTCATCAAAAATTATAGATGAAATTAATATTAGACAAGCTAGTATCTTAGCAATGAAAAAAGCAGTTTCAGGCCTTAAAATTATACCAAGTGAGATTATCGTTGACGGAGTTGATAGTTTTAAAGCAAATTGCCCAGTAACATCTTTAGTAAGAGCAGATAATTTAATTATGGAAGTAATGGCTGCCTCAATTATCGCAAAAGTTTATCGAGATAAATTGATGCAAGAACTAGATGCAAATTATCCTGAATTTCATTTTGGATCTCATAAGGGTTATCCAACAAAAAAACATATAGATGCAATTAATACTTATGGAATAATAAATGAACATAGAAAAACTTTTGGACCAGTAAAAAAAATTAATGAATAAATTTTGTCACCTAAGCCTCCATACTGAATATTCTATTAATGATGGGCTTATTAACATGTCAGATTTAGCTCAAAAAACCAAAGAATTAGGATTTCAGTCTGTAGCTATCACGGATAACTCAAATCTTTTTGGATTTATAAATTTTTATGAAACCATGAGAAAAAACGGCATCAAGCCAATTTGTGGATCGGAAATAATACTTGAAGGAGAAAACTCTAAGGGGCAATTAACATTGTTAGCTAGTAACTTAGATGGTTATAAAAATTTAATGAAGTTAATCTCTTACGCAAATACTCAAGGAAAGAGGAATAAAGAGTGTCTAATTAATTTAGATATTTTAGATAAACATAAAGATGGCCTAATTGTGTTTACTGGCGGGCTAAATAGTCAAATCGCTAATTCTATTTTGGCAGATAAATTCGATATAGCTGAAAAACAAGCTAGATATTTCCAAAATATTTTTAAAGATAATTTTTTTTTGGAATTAACTAGAGTTGGATTTGATGATGAAGAGAAATGTAATAAATCTCTTATAGAAATTTCAAAATCTTCAGACATTCCTTTAATTGCGTCAAATAAAGTAAGATTTTTAAATCAAGATGAATTTGAACCTCATGAGACTAGAGTTAGCATTCAGTCTGGGTATGTATTGAGCGACCCAAGAAGAAAGAGAGATTATCAACCGGATCAATATCTGAAATCGTATGAAGAAATGCAGCTTATTTTTAAGGACATTCCAGAAGCATTAGACAATGCCTATGAAGTTTCAAAAAAATGTAATTTAGAAATCAAAACAGGTATTTATGTATTACCAGATTTTGACACACCTGAAGAACTTTCAGAATCGGATTATTTGCGAAAATTAGCTGAAGAGGGAATCCTCGAAAAAACAAAATCTAAAATATTGGATGATTTACCAGAAAGTTATTTGAATAGATTCAATTATGAACTAGAGACTATTCTTAAAATGGGTTATGAAGGTTATTTTTTGATCGTAGCTGATTTTGTAAATTGGGCAAAAAAAAATGATGTACCAGTTGGGCCCGGAAGAGGGTCAGGAGCGGGATCACTTATAGCTTATGCACTTGGCATTACTGGTTTAGATCCTATGAAGTATGATCTTTTATTTGAGAGATTTTTAAACCCCGACAGAATTAGTAATCCTGATTTTGATATTGATTTTTGTAGGGATGGCAGAGAAAAAGTAATTGATTACGTTACTAATAAATATGGTAAACATGCAGTAGCTCAAATTTGTACTTTTGGTACGATGGCAGCAAGAGCAGTGGTAAGAGACGTTGCTCGAGCTCAAGGAAAGTCATATAGCTTGGGTGATAAAATTGCAAAACTTATACCATTTAGCCCAGAAATGACTTTAGAAAGGGCTATAAAAGAAAATAAAGATTTGAAACAGATTCTGAAAATTGATGAGGATGCATCTGAAATTTTTGACATGGCTCTTAAATTGGAAGGTACCACAAGAAGTGTTGGGAAGCATGCTGCAGGTGTGGTAATTGCTCCTTCTGAAATCAATGATTTTTCCCCTTTATATCTTGATGCGGACTCACATAATGAAGGAGGGCCTCAGAATTATGCTACTCAGTACAGTATGGAAGATATCGAGGCAGTGGGTCTACAAAAATTTGATTTTTTAGGTCTCAAAACTTTAACTGTTATAAATAATGCGCTGACCCAAATAAATGCTTTTAGAAAATCTATCAATTTAGATGAAATCAATTTAGACGAATTGGAATTAGACGACAAGGGAGTATTCGAATTGCTCCAAAACGGCATCACTACAGCAGTATTTCAAATGGAGTCAAGAGGAATGAGAGAATATCTTATTAAATTAAAGCCTAACTCATTTGAAGACATTATCGCAATGATTGCTCTATATAGACCGGGACCACTAGAGATGAAAATGGTAGATACATATATAAATAGGAAAAATGGTAACGAAACCATTGATTATTCAAAAGATAATGATGTAGAAAAAATTCTCAATGGAACATTTGGGGTCATAGTTTATCAAGAACAAGTAATGCAATTAGCTCAAGAATTTTCTGGTTTTACATTAGGACAAGCCGATATTTTAAGAAAAGCCATGGGAAAAAAAATTCCCGAAGTTATGGAAAGTCAGAAAGAAAGTTTCATACAAGGGGCTCAAAATAATAAAAAAGTAAAAAGAGTGGCTGAAGACTTATGGGATCAAATTGAAACTTTTGCAGGATACGGATTCAACAAGTCACACTCCGCTGCCTACGCACTTATTTCATACCAAACTGCTTGGTTAAAATCTCATTATCCGTCTCAATTTATGGCATCTGCATTATCTTCTGAATTAGATGACACTGACAAAATAAAAATTCTTATAGATGATTCGCTTTCTTTAGGTTTAAAAATAGTTCCTCCGGATATAAATAAAAGTTTTAAGAACTTTATATCTTTAAATGAAGAAAATATTTTATTTGGTCTTGGAGCAATCAAAGGAGTTGGAGACTCGGCAATAGAAAATATTGTTCAAGAAAGGAAAAATGGTGATTTTAAAAATTTAAAAGATTTTTGTTTTAGAGTTGATTTATCAAAAGTAGATAAACGTTGTATTGAACCTTTGATAAAAAGTGGCGCTATGGATTGTTTTTCAAAAGAAAGATTTAAACTTTTAGATCAAATGGAAGATATACTCAAGCTCGCTAGACAAGAATCAGAAAATCTTGAAAATGGTCAAACAGACATGTTCGGAGTTCAAGAATTTTCTTTGGAAGAAAATATAAAATCTGACGATATTTCATACTCTACAGAAATATCCAGGTTAGAGTTTGAGTCTTTAGGATATTATCTTCAATATCATCCAGTGGAGGAAAACTTTTGGGAGATTGAACAAATTTCTCCTATTAGGATTAAAAATTTAAGTTTTAATAAAAGCCATCAAAGATCATGTGGAGTTATTATTTCACACAATAGAATTCAAACTAGGCGAGGAGCTATTGTCTTTGCTACTTTAGATGACAATTCAGACAGAATAGAATTAATTATCAATCAAGAAGTCTTAGATGACTCAAATATTTCTTTCAATGGAAACGAAATTGTAATAGCTGATGGAGAGGTAATAGAAGAGGATCAAGATAAAATAAAGCAATTTGGTTTGTCAAAAAAAATGAGGGTCACTCAGTTACACTCTCTCGAGCAAGCAAGAATAAAATTTGCTAGAAAACTATCAATAAATATTTCAGAAAATCAACCTGATAAAATTGAGAGATTAATTAAAAATTTAAAAAATTTTTCAAAGGAATCTATATCCAAAGGTTGTCCAGTTGAATTAAATTATCATACTAAAGATGGAAAAGTTGAAATGGACTTGAAGGAAAACTTTAATATTTCCCTAACAAATGATAATTTTGAACTTTTAAAAAAGACCTGTGGGACAAACAACATAAATTTACAATATTTCCTGAGACATTAAATGGCATATACCTATTTAGAATTTGAAAAACCTATAAGTGATCTCGAAAATAAAATTGAGAATCTTGAAACGTCTACAAAAAAAGAAACAGATGTTTCTAAAGAAATTTCAGAAATTAGCACTCAAATTGAAAGCGTAACTAAAGAAATTTATAGTAAGTTAGATATTTGGCAAAAAGTTCAAGTGGCAAGACATCCACATAGACCCCATTTTTCAGATTACATAGAGAATATTTTTACAGATTTTGAAGAACTTCACGGCGATAGAACCTTTGGAGACGATAGAGCAATAATTGGAGGCCTTGCAAAATTTAAAAACGCACCTGTTGTATTAATTGGACATGAAAAAGGGAAAAGCACCGATGATAAGTTAAATAGAAACTTTGGAATGGCTCAGCCGGAAGGATATAGAAAGGCAGAGAGATTGATGAAACTTGCAGAGGATTTCAATTTACCATTGATAACTTTTGTTGATACACCAGGGGCTTATCCAGGAATTGAAAGCGAAGAGAGAGGAATGAGTGAGGCTATTGCAAAAAATTTAAGTGTTTTATCTAATTTAAAAACAAAAATAATTGTAATCATAACTGGAGAAGGAGGATCTGGAGGAGCACTTGCAATAGGAGTTGGAGACCATATTTGCATGTTAGAGTATTCAATTTACGCCGTGGCTTCTCCTGAAGCGTGCGCGTCAATTGTTTGGAGAGATAAATCCAAAGCTAATGAAGCTGCCAAGGCAATGAAGGTCGATGCAGATAGCTTGATAAAATTTGGTCTTATAGATGAAATAATCACTGAACCGCTGGGAGGTGCGCATAGAGATTTAGGCGGGGCTTGTAACCTAATTTCAAATTCTATTGAAAAAAACTTAATTCATTTAAATAATCAAGACATAGAAGAAATTTTAAAAAAAAGATATGAAAAAATTATGTCTTATGGCTTGGTTTAATAATTGATTGATACTAGATCGCTGATAACTCCTCATCTGATCAGAAACAAAAACTTCTATGTTGCTTACAGCGGAGGAGTTGACTCAACAGTTTTGTTGAAAGAGGTTTGCGAAGCTGCAAAAAAGGTTAATTGCAATGTTACTGCAATTCATATCAACCATGGATATTCAAAATTTTCAGATAATTGGGAACAACATTGTGAAAAGTTTTGCATTGAACACGATTATCCATTACAAAAATTTTCTTTAAATATCGCTGAGGCTGAAGGGGCGAGTTTAGAATCTGCTATGAGAGAGAAAAGATATGAAATCTTTCAAAGCTTGATTGGAAAAAATGAGACTCTATTCATGGGGCATCATCTAGATGATCAAATCGAAACACTTTTTTTTAGAATTTTAAGAGGATCGGGCTTAAAGGGATCTTCATCTATTCCTTTTAAAAGAAATTTAGGTAAAGGGTTATTGGTTAGGCCTTTTTTAAACTTATCCAAAAAGGAAATCTATGAAATTGCTAAGCTAAAAAAATTAAAATTTATTGAAGATGAATCAAATAAAGATATCAAATTTGATAGAAACTTTTTGCGTAACGAGGTTATAGAAAAAATATCTGAAAGGTGGCCAAATTATAGAAAAAGCCTTTCTAAATATATTGAAAATCAGAAATCTTCGCATGAATTTTTGAAAGAAATTACAACTATTGAACTAAAAAAAATACTCCATGGTAAAAACATCGATGTGAATAAATTAAAAAAATATGACTCCAAATACCAAAAAATACTGATTCTTCAATGGTTAGAAATGAATAATTGTAATTCCCCTAGCTCTTCTGCCTTAGACGAGTTAACTAAATTTTTTGTAAGTTCTGAAAAAACTAAAGAGCCGAAGTTTATTTGGGGTTCAAAAGAGAAAGGCAACTATATTTGTTTAAAGATAAAAAAAGGAATAATTTCGATAGAATCTAACCCATAGATTTATTTATACCACTGACTATAGCTTCGAAAGAAGCTGCCACCGTATTTGAATTTATTCCTATACCCCAAAAAGCTTTTTCATTGATTTGAATTTCAATGTAGGCTGCAGCTGATGCGTCAGACCCAGAAGATATTGCATGTTGATGATAATCCGAAATTTTAATGGAAGAATCAAGCAAATCACTTAGAGCGTTAATACAAGCATCAATGGGCCCATTGCCTTTACCCTTTACTTCAACTTCTTTGCCATTAAAACGAACTTTTAAATTAAGAGTGTCGGAAAGGTCTTTATCAGCAGAATTATCAGAATTGATACTATGACCTATATATTTTAGGCTAGACCCTACATCGACATAATTTTTCCTAAATTCTTCCCATATTTCATCAACTTCAATTTCCTTTCCACTTTCGTCTGTTATTTCTTGAATTACATTTGAAAAATCTATTTGTAATCTTCTAGGAAGAGATAATCCGTGATCTTTTTCTAATAAGTAAGCTACTCCTCCTTTTCCCGATTGGCTATTAATTCTGATTACTGCTTCGTAAGTTCTTCCTACATCTGCAGGATCTATTGGTAAATACGGAACCGCCCATTTTGGATCATTTGATTCTCTCATTGCATCAAAACCTTTTTTTATGGCATCTTGATGAGACCCAGAGAAGGCAGTAAAAACAAGGTCTCCAGCATAAGGGTGACGCGGATGGACAGGAAGTTGATTACAGTATTCAACTTCTCTCATAATTTTATTTATATCTGAAAAGTCCAATTTTGGATCTATACCTTGAGTCAACTGATTTAAAGCTAGAGATACAATGTCAACATTTCCAGTTCTTTCGCCATTGCCAAATAAGGTGCCTTCAATTCTATCTGCGCCAGCCATCAAACCTAATTCTGCTGCTGCTACAGCAGTTCCTCTGTCGTTATGAGGATGAAGACTTAATATAGTCTTGTCTCTCTCTTGAAGCTTGTTTGACATCCATTCTATTTGATCTGCATAGATGTTTGGGGTCGATAGTTCAACTGTCGCAGGTAAGTTCATGATAGTTTTAATTTCATTAGTAGGTTCCCAAATTTTATTTACTTCATTGCATACTTCTAGGGCGTATTCTAATTCAGTTCCTGTGAAGCTTTCTGGGCTATATTGAAACTGCCAATTAACATTTTTCATTTGAGAAGAAAGATTTTTTACTAATTCGGCTCCATCAGTAGCAATTTTAGTTATGCCTTTTTTATCTTTATTAAAAACAACTTTTCTTTGGAGGGTAGAGGTTGAATTGTAAAGATGGATAATTACATTTTTACAATCAGCTACTGATTCAAAAGTTTTTTTTATAAGATGTTCTCTTGCTTGTGTAAGTACTTGAACTTGAACATCATCCGGTATTAATTTTTTATTAACAAGCTCTTTTACAAAATTAAATTCAGTATCTGATGCCGAAGGAAAACCTATTTCTATCTGTTTAAAACCTAATTCGACAAGCATTGAAAAAAACCTTACTTTTTTTTCAATACCCATAGGCTCGATTAATGCTTGGTTTCCGTCTCTAAGATCTACGCTACACCAAATAGGAGGCTTTACGATTTGTTTTTCAGGCCATTTCCTTTGTTTTAATTGTACTTTTTTAAAAGCACTATATTTTGAAGCTGAGCTATTAATAATTTCTTTCAATTTTATTTTTTGTTTTGGATTAAAATATTATATAGGATTAATTAAATGAAATTTGATGAGTATATCTTAGAGGAATTAAGTTTTCATAAATGGAAATTAAAAAGTGGTTTTGAATTCAAAAAGAATAAAGTTGTAAAAGTAAAAGTTAAAAAATTCAGTCAAGAAGAAACATCTTTTCTATTCTCTTTATCCATGGCTTTTGGACTCAATTTTAAGGAAAAAGATTCAATTGAAATTCTAAAATTTTTCGTAGACAAAAAAATTATTAAACCGAATGGCCTAAGTAACTTTATTTCAAGTTCAAAAGCAAGAAAAAATGCCTGGAAAAAGTAAAATCAGATTCAAATCTTTAGAATTTAAAGATTTAGAGAAAGTTATGGAAATAGAAACACTTTCTAATCCAACACCTTGGTCTATAGGCAGTTTCATCGATTGTATAAACTCAAGTTATCAAAATATTGTTATCTTAAGTGACAACCTTTTAGTTGGATTTTGCATTTCCACGGTAAACTTCACAGAATCTCATCTTTTAAATATATCTATACATCCTGATTATAGGTCTCAAGGATTGGGGCAACTTCTTTTAAACGAATCAGAGAGAGAATTAAACAAAAAAGGTGTTTCAGATATATTTTTAGAGGTAAGAAATAGTAATATTAGCGCTATAAATTTTTATAAAAAAAATAATTATAACCATGTTGGCAAAAGAAAAAATTATTACAGATCTTCTGATGGAAGGGAAGATGGACTTATCTTCACAAAACATATGCATTTGTCATCTTTTGCGAGCATCTCAAGGTTTTCAATTTTCTTTTTAAGAAAAATAATAAGTTTCGATAGGGGGTAAAAAATGGAATTTAGAAAATTAGGTAATACCGATATTGATGTCAGTTTAATTTGTCTTGGCACTATGACGTGGGGACAGCAAAATACAGAAGAAGAGGGTTTCGAGCAAATGGATTATGCTGTAGATCAAGGTGTCAATTTTTTCGATACCGCTGAACTTTACTCGATACCACCCATGGCGGAAACACAAGGAAGTACAGAAAAAATAATTGGGAATTGGTTCAAAAAAACTGGTCTAAGAAAAGATATTATCCTTGCAACTAAGGTGGCTGGAAGAAGCGGTATGAAATGGTTTAGAGGGGGTGAAACAAGATTAAATAGAAAAAATATTGAAGAGGCGATTGAAGGAAGTTTAAAGAGGCTTCAAACTGATTATATTGATTTGTATCAATTACATTGGCCTGATAGAGCACTAAATATTTTCGGAGGCGGCCTCGGTTTATATAAACATTATGATCTTGATTCAATACCCATAGAAGAGACTTTAGATATTTTGAATCAATTGGTCGCTACGGGAAAAGTAAGGCACATTGGACTGTCAAATGAAACTCCATGGGGATTATCAGAATTTTTGAATATTTCTGACAAAAAATCTTTTCCTAGGGTCCAATCAGTTCAAAATGCTTACAATCTTCTTAATAGAAATTATGAAACAGGAATGTCAGAATTTTTTCATCGAAGCGATGTAGGCCTTCTTGCATATTCTCCTCTCGCTCAAGGTTACTTGTCAGGAAAATATTTAGATGGGAATTTACCCGAAGGTTCCAGAACTAAATTATTTGGAAGGGGTCAAAGATACGAGACTCCAAGCGCAGAATCAGCTATAAAAAAATACGTAAATTTGGCTAAGCAATCTGATTTAGATCCTTCACTTATGGCAAATGCTTTTGTAAATTCAAGAGATTTTGTTACTTCAAATATTATTGGAGCAACAACAATGCCTCAATTGAAGCTAGCAATAAAAAGTGAAAAAACTAAGTTATCTGAAGACGTATTAACAGAATTAGATAAAATCCATTCTGAATGCCCAAATCCTTGTCCATAAAAGCTAACAAATAAGATTAATGGATGATCTTTACACTAAAAAGTGTGAAAAATTTTCTGATGTCACTAAAGAGAATTTTGAAAGAATTAAAGACCTGAGGGCAGAAAGTCTAGGTGATAAAGTTTATGATGACGAAACAATTGATTTAGATAGTCTTCATTTAACTATATATTTAAATGGTGACCTAATTGCTTATTCTAGATTATGCCGAAGTTCAAATGATGACGTGTCTCTTCAAAGGTTTTCTGTGTCAAGAAAACATAGGAATAAGGGAGTTTCAAAAATTTTAATGGAATTTATTTTCAAAATTTCTAATGAAAAATTTAAAAATTCTTCTTTGATTTTAACTTCAAGAATTATAACTAAAGATTTTTATCAAAAATTTGGATTTATCGTTTATAAAACTTTGCTAGAACAAGGAAAAGAAAGATTTTATATGAAAAAAAAATTCAAATAATTTTGATTTCGTTTGCTTGTGGACCCTTCATACTAGAAACAACTTTATAACTTACCCTAGTATTTTCTTTTAAATTTTTCCTATCTTTTACGTCGACTGATGCAAAGTGGATAAAAAGATCTCCACCTTTATCTCTTTCTAGAAATCCGTAACCTTTGCTTGGATCGAACCATTTAATTGTTCCTTTTTCTCTTTTCAGTCTGTATTTGATCTGTCTTCCGTAGACAATAATCATGCTTGATATATAGGTAGAAAAGAAAATAAAAAAGAAGATCTTAAGAAAAGCATCTTGATATAAAAAATTGTACAGTCCCGCTGCTAAAAGACTCACAATGATTCCAGCTGTAGCTCCTCTTAACCACATAATTAAATTATACTTTTTTTAATACCTTAAGATGATTTTTCGTTTCAGAAATTTTAGTCTTTATTTCTTTCAATTGAATTTTTCTTTCTTTTATTAACATTTTTGGAGCGTTATTTAAGAATTTTTTATTTCCCAATTGATCTTGAAGTAAAACCAAATTTTTATTTAACTTATTCAAGTTCTCTGAATTTCTTGATATCTCAACTTCGGGATCAATCAGGCCTTTCAGGGGAATAAATATTTTATCTCCAGGAACAAGAATTATTGAAGAGGGAGGAGGATTAGTCGCATGAGCTATACTTTGCACCCCACATAATTGCTCTAGATATAGTTTATAAGTATTTAAAATCTTAAAATTTTTATTTTTTTTATCCATTTTTAATTCAATTCCTACTTTAGGAGAAAGCTTCATTTCTGCTCTAAAATTTCTAATTCCCACTATCGCAGACTTAATAAGATTTATGTCGTCAAAATTTTTCTTAGAATTTTTAGATTTAGGAAACTTTCGTAAAGAAATGCTTTTAACTTTTAGCTTGTGATATTTTTTAAGCTGTTGCCAAATTTCTTCAGTAATAAATGGGATAATGGGATGCAAGGCAACCAGAATTGATTCTAGAGTCCAAACAAGTGAAGTCAATATTTGACTTTTTTCTATCTTAGACAAGGTTTTATTTTGTAATCTTACTTTGCAGAATTCGATATACCAATCACAATAAACTTCCCAAACAAACTCATAAATAACCTGTGTTGCTAAGTCAAATCTATAGTTTTCAATATGTTCACTGTAACTAACCAAGGCTTTATCAAGTTCTATTTGTATCCAAATATCTTCTTTTGATTTAGAAGAAACCTTTGAAAGATTTTTTTGAGTACACTGCAACATTATGAATCTAGAAGCGTTCCATAATTTGTTACAGAAATTTCTATAGCCCTCTACTCTTTTTAAGTCAAAATTTATATCTCTACTTCCAGAAGCGAGAGAGCAAAAAGTAAATCTTAATGCATCTGTCCCAAAAGGTGGAATACCGCTCGGGTACTCTTTAGAGGTCCTAGCAACAATTTTTTGTTTATGGTTAGGATTAATTAAATTAGCAGTTCTTTTATCTATTAAGTCCTCAAGTTCAATTCCATCTATGATATCAATTGGATCTAAGATATTACCTTTAGATTTAGACATTTTTTCGCCTTCACCATCTCTTACAAGTCCATGTATATAAACTTCTTTAAAGGGAACTTCTTTTAGAAATTTCTGGGAAACCATAATCATTCTCGCAACCCAAAAGAAAATTATGTCGAATCCAGTTACAAGAACAGAGGAGGGATGAAATTTTTTTAGATGTATTGTCTTTTTGGGCCATCCCAAGGTAACAAAAGTCCATAATTGAGAAGAAAACCATGTGTCTAAAACATCATTATCTTGTTCTAATTTAATCGATTTTTTTAGTTTGTATTTGCTCCTAACTTTTTTTTCCGAAACTCCTACATACACTTTACCTTCATCATCATACCAAGCTGGAATCCTATGCCCCCACCATAATTGACGAGAAATACACCAATCTCTAATATCATTCATCCATGAAAAATATGTCTTCTCCCAATTGTTAGGTATAAACCTAATTTTTTTATCTCTAACTAGTTTAGTTGCCTCCTTAGATAAATTTTTAGACTTTAGATACCACTGTTTCGTTAACATTGGTTCTAAAATTTCTCCGGTTCTTTCACTTCTTGGAACATTATGTTTGTGATCTGATTCTTTTATGAGTGCCCCAGAATTTTTTAAATCTGTTAGTAAAGTTTTTCTAGCCTCAATTGGAGTGAGATTTTGATACTTTTTTGGAACATTTTTATTTAACAATCCATTTTTATCTAAAATATTAACGATTGGAAGTTTATGTCTTTTACCAATTTCAAAGTCGTTAAAATCATGGGCTGGAGTAATTTTTAGACAACCTGTTCCGAAATCTTTATCAACATAATTATCGCCAATAACTTTTATAGACTTACCTAAAATGGGAATTTCAAAGTTACTTCCAATAAGATTTTTATACCTTTTATCGTTCGGATTCACTGCTATTGCTACATCGCCGAACATAGTTTCAGGTCTGGTAGTGGCAACTACAATTGATCTTTCCTTATTTTTGTATGCAATGTGCCAAATCTTGGCATTTTCTTCTTCAGATATAATTTCTAGATCTGAAATCGCAGTTTTAAGACTTACATCCCAATTAACAAGTCTGTAACCTCTATAAATAAGCCCTTCTTCGTATAGAGAACAGAAAACTTTGGTAACGGCATCACTGAAATCATCATCCATAGTAAATTTTTCTCTATTCCAATCGAGTGATGCTCCCAAACGTTTTAGTTGAGAAGAAATTTTTGTGCCTGATTTCGATTTCCATTTCCAAACTTCTTTTTCGAATTTGCCTCTACCTATTTTTTCTCTGGATAAACCCTCTTGTTCGAGGTTTCTTTCCACAACCAGTTGTGTTGCTATGCCGGCATGGTCAGTTCCAGGTTGCCAAAGCACTTCAAAGTCTTTTAATCTTTTATACCTCGACAAAACATCCATTAAAGTATTTTGAAATCCATGTCCCATGTGAAGACTGCCTGTAACATTAGGTGGGGGGAGCATAATACTAAAAGTTTTTTTATTGGATGAGGTTTTTGGACTAAAAAGATTATTATTTTCCCAAAATGAGTACCATTTTTTTTCGATTTTGTTTGGCTCAAATACTTTTTTCATTTTCTTCTACAAAATCGGGTTTTAATCCATCACCTAAACATTTTTTATAGCTTTCTCTAGCGATGTTTTGAAAGTTTGAATTATCAGTTATGACAATCTGATAAGTTTTTTTAAAATCACTGTAGTTAGATGGAATTTGAGGATTTAAATTTATTAAATAATAAAAACTAATTTCATTTTTTAATCCTGGATAAGAAATTAGGACTTCACAATCTTGGGAATCCCTATCAGTCAGTAATTTATGAGGTAAATATATTTGCTCAGGATAGCCCCACAACCTATCGTCTAAAACTGATGCTTGTTTGGCATCATTGCATCTTATATTAATTTTTTTTAAGTCACCTTTTAAAAGACCTTCGTACACTATTTTTCCTGTCAATTCACAAACAAAGTCAATAGCTCTTTCTTCAGTGTTGCCAGCTTTTAAGAAGCTTACGGTACTCATTAAATTTATTTTCTAGACAATAGATATTCCGTCAATAATGGAACAGGCCTACCGCTTGATGTTTTGCCTACTTTTCCTCCGTAAGCAGTGCCAGCAATATCTAGATGCGCCCATTTATAGGATTTAGTAAATCGCGACAAAAAGCAGGCTGCGGTAATGGTTCCAGCTCTGCCCCCAATATTAGCAATATCGGCATATTTACTGTTTAAATCACTTTGATATTCATCCCACAATGGCAATTGCCATGCCTTATCGCAACTAGAATATCCGCTTTCCATAATACTATCTGCTAAATCCTGATCATTTGATAATAAACCAGTAGCCTGATGACCAAGAGCAATTACACAAGCACCTGTGAGAGTTGCTATGTCAATTACACTTGCTGGCTTATACCTCTCAACATAAGTCAAAGCATCACAAAGAACCAGTCTTCCTTCAGCATCAGTATTTAAGATTTCTACGGTTTGACCTGACAGAGTATTTACAACATCACCAGGTTTAGTAGCTGTACTACTTGGCATATTTTCTGCTGAGGCAACAATACCGAAAATATTTAATTTGGGTTTAATTTCTCCTATTGCTCTCATAGTTCCAAAGACGCTGGCAGAACCAGACATATCGTATTTCATTTCATCCATGTTTGGGCTGGGTTTAATGCTTATCCCTCCAGTATCGAAAGTAATTCCTTTTCCAACAATTATGTGAGGTTTTGATTTTTTGTCTCCTCCTGAATATTCCATAATAATAAATTTAGATTCCTGTGCGCTTCCATTTCCTACTGATAGCAAACAATCCATACCTAGTTTTTTCATTTCTTTTTCGCCTAAAACTTTAGTTTTAATAGATGGATAATGCTTGGACAACAATTTTGCTTGATTAGCAAGATAAGTCGGAGTGCATATATTAGCAGGAGTGTTGGCTAGATTTTTTGAAGTATTCATACCTGCGCCAATGATTTGACCGACTTTTATTGCAGAAACTAATTTTTGTTTAGATTGGCTGCCTTCTAAATTTAAAAAATTTATTTTCTTTAATTTATTTTTTGGTTGTTCTTTTTTTCCATCAAAAAAATATTGATAACAACCTGATTCAAGATCTCTGGCCATAATTTTAAAAACCCAAGAAGAGTTATTGGATTTAACTTTAATTTCAGGCAGGAAAATATCTATATTTTTAGAGTCAGCTGAAATAGTAATTTTAGATAAGGCGCTGCTAAAAGAGGAAAATTCGTCTTCATTTAACTCCTTATTCTTTTTCCCTAACCCAATAAAATAAACTTTATTTGCTTTAAAACCATTCAATTCTGGAAGATATAATTGGTTGCCTAGTTTTCCAGTTAATTCCTGTCTTTTTAGCAATTTTTTAATAGAACCTGATGAAGCGGTATCAAGAATTTTTGTAAATTCATTAAGGTTTCTATCTTCATTAATTCCGATAACTAAACACTCAGAGTTCAGGTTCTTTAAAGAATCAATTTTTTTTAAATTTGATGTGATGGAAATTAATTTTTTCATTTTTGCTCCAAACTATTTTTGTAAGATAAAATCTAATAATTACTGAAAAACTATTATGCCAAAAATAATATCTTTTTATATATTAAACCAACTGTTAAAAACGTTGCTTATAACTTTCTTAATTCTATTTGGTATTTTATTTTTTAACGAGTCTATAGATTTTTTAGAAAAAGCTGCCAATGGTGAATTGTATCCAAGCTTAGTTAGCTTAGTTTTAATATATTCTATTCCCTCAATTTTAGAGGTAATTATTCCAACTTCAATTTTTGTAGGTACTTTGATTTCGATTTACAATTTAAAAAAAACTAATGAAATCATTTTTGCAAATCAAGCTGGTGTAAATAATTTAAAAATAATTTATTTATGTTTAGTTCCTTCAATAGTTTTTTCATTATTTTTAATTATTAATTCTTTTTTTATATCCCCATCTTCAAACCAACAATTGAGTTTTCTTTCAAACTCTCAGTCATTTGCAGATAATTTTAAGCTAATGGGAGAGGGCAAAGTAAATGAAATTGAAGAGTTGAATGGTATTTTTTATGCCGAGGGAGCTTCAGACTTAGGATTTCAAAATATATTTGCAAAAATTGAATCAGAAGATTTAAATTACATACTTAATTCTGCAGAGGTAACTGCAAGTTCGTCAGATCAAAACTATAATCAAATTATATTTAAAGAAGGTGAGCTTGTTATCCCTTTGGACAACAACAATATATTTTTAGACTTCAGTAATCTTTTTTTCTTGTTTCCCAAAAACTCAGTCATAGCTAATGAAAATATAAAAACTAAAAATTGGTTTGATCTTCTAGAAAGCATTGATTCAAAAATTTATCTTGCAGAAATACTTGAGAGGTTTTCTTTAAGCTTGATGCTTATTATTTCTGTATTAATTGCCGTGCCATTAAGTCTAAGAATGTATGAGAATGGAAGATTTTTGCTAATATTTTCTGGGTTAATAATTTTTTTATCTTATTATGGATTAGTAGTTGGGAAGAAAGTTTTTGTTGAAGAGGGAATTTTTGATCCAATACAGATTTTTGCCATCACTCATTCTATATATTTAGTTTTAGCATTATTTTTATTAGGTTTGAATAATTCTGGAATTGAATCAAATTCAGTTATAGCTAAAAAATATTCAAAACAGTGGTTTGTTCAGCTTTTTTTCCTCTTTTTGGTTTTAATTATTTTTTTTAATTTCTTATTTTTCTAGGAGTCTAAGTTGAAATTTCTTTTGGGGGATACTATTGATAAAATTTTTTTTATAGAGTCTTTAAAGATACTTTTTTTTGTTTCTTTTTTAATATTTTCCTTGGACTTCCTATTAAATTTTGTAAAAGAAATGGAAGATTTGAATGAAGATTATTCTTTTTCTGATGCTTTAAATTATATTTTTTATATCTCGCTTAGCAGATTATGCGAAATTCTTCCATTATGTTCAGTTATATCAGCAATATTAACGTTTGGATTTTTAAATGATTCAGGCGAGTTGATAGCAGCTCAAATTTTAGGAAAGTCATTAATAATTAATGTATTGAATATCTTGAAACCAATAGCTCTAATTTTGGTTTTAACTCTCTTCAGTTTTGAATATGTTACTCCTGAATTAGAAAAGTTTGCTAAGGGAATTAAACATAAAAATCAAAGTTCAATTAACCAATCAGATTGGCTCCAAAAAAACAATGTACTTGCAAATTATTCTGTTGGAGAAAATTTTGGATCGAACGTTAAATTATATTTTTTAGATGATAAAAAAAAGTTGCAATCCATTGTTGAAGCTAAATCTTTTGAAATCAAGGAAAAAAGATGGAAGCTAAACCAAGCATATGACTCGATAACTAAAAAAGAATTTGAAGAATATTTTTGGGATGAAGCTCCAGATGTTGGCCTGAACGAAGACCTTGGCATTAAAGAACTTCCTTTATCGCAGGTATACAAAATTTTGAGTCAAACTGGACCTGAAAGAGAGAAGAAAAAAATTTCTTATGAATTTTGGAAAAAATTACTTGAACCTTTATCAGCCATTTCAATAATATTATTGTCAGTTGCACTTTCTTTATTTTTGTTTGAAAGAAATAAAAACTTAGAAAGACTCTTATTTGGTGCCTTAATGGCTTTTGGATTTAATTTAATTTTAAAAATATTCGGTAATATTGCGATTATTAATAACATCTCGCCATCTTTAGCCATATTTATTCCATCTGTACTAGTCGGATTCATCGGACTTAGAATGTTAAAAAACTAAATTATTCTTACGACCTTTGTCTTAGATAAAATATCATTTAAAGATCTTTTTTCTTTGTTAAAAAAAATGTAAATATAGTTTATTCCAAATAATGAGTTAAAAACCAGACCATATAAGCTCCTTAGCAAAAGAGTTACAGTTGAAAGATCTCCATCGGATTCGTGAATTACCTTTATTTTCCAAACTTGCATGCCGAGAGTTTGCCCATTGTTTACTTTCCAAAAATAAGTAAAAAATATGACCCCTATAAGCACATAAGTTACCTGAAGAAAAAATATTTCAATTGGACTTTCATTAAAAGTTTTATTAAATAAACGGGTTATTAAAAGAAGAAAACCAAAAATTATTCCAATTATTAAAAGAGAATCATAAAAAAGGGCTAAAATTCTTCTGAAAAATCCCGCGGATTTAATTTTTTCAGGTTCTTCAATTGTCATGAAGATCTTGATTTAGTTTATTTACATTAAGGTTTCTTTTGCACTGAATAGCACCTGTCAAAGAATTTCTTATAAATAAAAGATCAGGTTTATTAGATAATTCTTTTGCCTTGGCAGTTTTTATAACTTGTCCTTTATCATCTATTATCTCTACCTTAGCTCCGCTGGTTAGGTAAAGACCAGCCTCGACAGTACATCGATCTCCTAAAGGAATCCCTAATCCCGAATTTGCTCCTAAAAGACAATTTTTTCCGATAGAGATTTTTATTTCATTTCCTCCAGAAAGCGTCCCCATTGTGGATGCACCGCCCCCAATATCTGAATTCTCACCAACTATAACTCCTTGGGAAATTCTACCTTCAACCATCGCTTCACCCAGAGTGCCGGCGTTGAAGTTAACAAATCCTTCATGCATGACCGTTGTTCCAGGTGCTAAGTAAGCTCCCAATCTTACTCTGCTAGTGTCAGCGATTCTCACATCATTTAGAGCAATGTAATCCGTTAAAGCAGGAAATTTATCTAAAGAAAAAATTCTGATAGTTTTTTTATCTAATTTAATTTTATAAAGAACTTCTGAAAGTTCATTTGCGTCAATAGGCCCCTTGGAAGTCCAAGCAACATTAGGAAGAATTCCAAAAATTCCATCTAAATTAGTTTGATTAGGTTTGACGAGTCTCAGAGAAATTAAATGAAGTTTCAAATATGCCTCAGGAACGTTTGTAGGAGGGATATCATCAGAAACTTTTACAAGCTCATGACTTTTAACTTTTTCGATAATCTTGTCTGAATCATAGATATTATCAGGATGAAAATACATATCTAGGTATTCACCTTTCTTGTTTTTATTTCCTATTCCTAAGCCAGTCCAACTTTTATTCATAATTACTACAATACGTCTGCAATTCTATCTAAAGCTTCTTTAATTAGTTTTTTATTATGTACTAGGGCAATTCTTACATAGTTTTTGGCAGGATTCTTTCCATTTCTTGAAACTGCTAGATATTCTCCAGGAAGTGAAATAATATTTTTTTCTTTGAAAAGTGTCTTAGCAAATTTTTCTCCATTATCAGTTCTAAGCCACATATAAAATGCGCCATCGGGAGCTTTATAATTTAATATTTTATCTGCAAGATTAAAGTTTTCATTGTAAAACTTCCTATTATCTTCAACAATTTTTTCATCTGACCATGCTTCAGCACTGGCTATTTGAATCGGCAGAGGAATGCTTACTCCATGAAAAGATCTATATTTTTTAAAATTATTTATAAGTTTTTTATCTCCACAAATCATCCCAGATCTAAAACCAGGTAAATTTGATCTTTTTGATAAGCTATGAAGTGAAACGATATTTTTAAAATTTCTAAACTGTTTATAAGAGATTTCTATAAAACTTTTAGGTTTTGATTCGCGATAAATGTCAATGTAGCATTCATCACTGACAATATAGAATCCATATTTTCTTGATAGTTTTATTATTTTCCTAATTTCATCTTCTTTTAAAACACTCCCTGTCGGATTTGAAGGAGAACAAGCGACAAATATTTGACATTTTTTCCAAATATTTTCGTTTATTGAATTAAGATCAAGAGAAAAACCATTATCTTCATTTAAATTTATTTGTTTTGAAATTCCTCCAGCAAGAAGTGTCGCTCCCCCATAAATTTGATAAAAGGGATTCGGCATAAGTACATAAGGTTTCTTAGATTTAATTTTTTTATTAAAAAGCGATTGAATAACTGAAAAAGTTCCTTCACGTGTGCCTCCAAGATTAAGAATATTATCATTGGCTACTTCTTTTATATTGAATCGTTTACTCAAGTAACTTTTATAAGCCGAAACGAGAATATTCATGCTTCCTAAAGGAGGGTATTGAGAAAAAAGTTCTTTATTACTAGCAAGAATACTAAGCACTTTTTTGCTCGCTCTTTTTTTTGGCTCTCCAATTGATAAATTTATTAATTCATTATTTTTTTTATTAGGATTAACTGAGGAAAGCAATCTTCTTAACTTATCGAATGGATAAGATTCTATTTTATTAATGAGATGATTCATTCTAAAGATTCTTCTTGTCTTAAAGTTAAAACTTCATAACCGGAACTGGTTACTAAAATGGTATGTTCCCACTGTGCAGATAGACGCCCATCAATAGTTTCAACTGTCCAACCATCATTTTTTGACAATTTAGTTTTGTGACTTCCAATATTTATCATTGGCTCAATCGTAAAGCACATTCCCTCCTTTAAGGTTAAGCCTGTGTTTGGCATACCATAATGAAGTACCTGTGGGTCTTCGTGAAATACTCTGCCAATTCCATGGCCACAATAGTCTCGCACAACAGAATAGTGATTTTTTTCGGCTATTGATTGAATTTTATGTCCAATGTCTCCGAGTCTAGCTCCAGGTTTTACAATTTTAATTGCCTCATACATACATCGCTGAGTAATATCTATTAATTTTCTCGCGTGAGGCTTTTCAGAACCAACCATAAACATCTTGCTCGTATCTCCATGAAAACCGTCCTTAATTACTGTTACATCAATATTTAAGATGTCCCCATCTTTTAAAACCTTAGATTCACTTGGAATTCCATGACAAACGACTTGATTTACGGAAGTACAGATAGACTTTGGAAAGCCCTTATAATTTAAAGGAGCTGGAATACATTTAAGATCTTCCGTTATGTATTCGTGACAAATCTTATCTAATTCGCCAGTAGAAATTCCTGGCTTAACAAATTCACTAATCATTTCAAGAGTTTCAGAAGCAAGTTTGCCTGCTAACCTCATTTTTTGTATTTCTTCAGAATTTTTTATCATTTTCTTTTGATATATCCATGGACTAAACGACTATATTTCATTATAGTCATTTTTTAATGCAATCGGCATTAGTTGTAATTATCGCGATACCAAGATTTGATTCTTTGTCGCGATTTTTTTTAATTTTTAGCTTTGAAAAATAACCAAGTCACATTAGGAAAACTTACTTTAAAAACTGGTGAAACTTTTTTTGGGGAAATCTTTGGTTCTACTGAACCTCAAGTTGGCGAAATAATTTTTAATACTTCAATGTCAGGTTATCAAGAAGTGATTACTGATTTATCTTACACAGATCAAATTGTTTGCTTTACATATCCTCATATAGGCAATGTAGGAACTAACGAAGAAGATTTAGAATCTTTTTCTGGAGGCTGTAAGGGGATTGTTATTAGAGAGGCAACAAAAGTTTCAAGTAACTGGAGAAATAATGAGGAACTATCTTGCTTTCTTGAAAAAAAAGGTATCACCGGACTGTCAGGGATAGATACAAGGAAGCTTACTAGAATTTTAAGAGAGCAAGGTTCTCAACCTGCAGTAATCTCATTAAAGAATTACTCGGAAAAAAAAATAAAATCTTTATTTGATTCTTTTGGCGATTTGAAAGGCAAAGATTTAGCTCAAAAGGTTACATGCAGTGAAAATTATCTCTGGAGAGATGGCTCTTATAATACAAAAGTAGATCTTCAAAAAAAATTCAAAGTAGTAGCTTACGATTTTGGAATAAAACATAATATTTTAAGACTATTAGTAGATAGAGGTTGTGAAGTGAACGTTGTTACTGCAAAGACCTCAGCTGAAGAAGTTTTAAAAATGAATCCGGATGGAATATTTCTTTCTAACGGACCAGGCGATCCAGAGCCTTGTGATTATGCAATAAAAGCAATAAAGAAAATCTTGGAAATGAAGTTGCCAGTATTTGGAATTTGTCTAGGACATCAGTTACTAGGATTAGCTCTTGGGCTTGAGACGGAAAAAATGAAATTTGGACATCATGGTGCTAATCACCCTGTCAAAGATTTAAAAAGTAATGAAGTTTTTATTACTAGTCAAAATCATGGATTTACAATTAGTGAAAATAGTATAAAAAATAATAATAATGTAGAGGTAACACACCGTTCTTTATTTGATAACACAATTCAAGGAATATCTTACGCGGATGGAAGAGTATTTAGCTTTCAAGGTCATCCAGAAGCCAGTCCAGGACCTCAAGATATTCAAAGTCTATTCGATAAATTTATAAAAAATATGTCTGGTTAAGAAAAGATGCCAAAAAGAAAAGATCTAAACTCGATACTCATAATAGGCGCAGGTCCAATTGTAATTGGTCAAGCATGTGAATTTGACTACTCGGGAGTTCAAGCATGCAAAGCATTAAAAGAAGAGGGTTACAGAGTAATTCTAGTTAATTCTAACCCTGCAACAATCATGACAGATCCTGAGATAGCAGATGCAACTTATATAGAACCAGTAAATTGGAAATCTCTCAGGAAAATAATATCTCAAGAAAAACCAGATGCTATTTTACCTACTATGGGAGGTCAAACTGGTTTGAATGCTGCTTTAGATTTAAATAAACACGGGGTTTTAAAAGAGTTTGGTGTTGAATTAATTGGAGCAACCAAGGAAGCTATAGATAAGGCAGAGGATAGAGAATTATTTGCAGAATGTATGAAAAAAATTGGCTTAGAAACTCCCAAGGCCGGTCTTGCCCACAATATTGAAGAAGCAAAAAAAATATTAAAACTTGTTGGGTTTCCATGCATTATTCGACCAAATTTTACAATGGGAGGCTCAGGTAGCGGAATTGCTTACAATCCTGAGGAATTTGAAGAAATCTGCGAAAGAGGTTTAGATCTATCACCAACCACTGAACTTTATATTGACCAATACCTCTCTGGCTGGAAAGAATATGAAATGGAGGTGGTAAGAGACAAGGCAGATAATTGTATTATTATTTGTAGTATCGAAAATTTCGATCCAATGGGAGTTCATACAGGAGATTCAATTACTGTGGCTCCAGCTCAAACGCTAACTGATAAAGAATACCAAAAAATGAGAAATGCCTCGATGGCAATTCTCAGAGAAATTGGGGTAGAAACTGGAGGGTCAAATGTTCAATTTTCAATTAACCCAGAAAATGGAGACATGGTGGTTATAGAAATGAATCCGAGAGTGTCAAGATCATCTGCATTGGCATCTAAAGCTACAGGATTTCCAATCGCTAAAATTGCAGCAAAATTGGCTGTAGGTTTTACTCTTGATGAATTAAAGAATGATATAAGTGGAGATGGAATTCCTGCATCCTTTGAGCCCACTATCGATTACGTAGTCACCAAGATTCCAAGGTTTAATTTTGAGAAATTTCCTGGAGCAGAAGAAATTTTAAGCTCTCAAATGAAATCTGTTGGAGAGGTTATGGCAATTGGATCTTCTTTTCAAGAGTCTTTTCAAAAGGCTATAAGAGGACTAGAAATTGGTAAATGTGGATTAGTTGAATTATCTATTAAACCGTCAAAATCAGAAATTCGTTCTAGACTTATTTCACCTACTCCTGAACGAATATTTTATATTGCTGAGGCTTTTAGAAATGGATACACAATAGAAGAAATATTTGAAATTTCGGGCATAGATCCCTGGTTTTTATCAGAATTAGAAGAGTTAGTTCATTATGAATCCATAATTAGAAAAAAAGATTTTTTAAAAGACAAAAATGCTTTTCGGGGAGCTAAAAGCAGAGGCTTTTCAGACGAAAGAATTGCCCAGCTTATAAATAAAACAGAATCGGAGATAAGGAGAGTAAGAAAAAAGTTAAAAATTAAACCTGTTTTTAAAAGAGTTGATACCTGCGGCGCTGAATTTAGGACTACTACTGCATATATGTATTCAACTTACCAAGATGAGTGTGAAGCTGACCCTACGAAGAATAAAAAAATAATGGTTTTGGGAGGCGGACCAAATAGAATTGGTCAGGGAATAGAGTTTGATTATTGTTGCGTTCATGCCGCGCAGGCTCTTAAAGAAGAAGGTTACGAAACAATTATGGTGAACTGTAATCCGGAAACTGTATCGACAGATTACGATACTTCTGATCGTCTATATTTTGAACCAATTACTTTAGAAGATGTCACTGAAATAGTTGATGTTGAAAAGCCCGAGGGATTAATCATTCAGTATGGAGGTCAAACGCCTCTCAAGCTGGCAAGTGCTCTTGAAGAGTTGAAGATACCTATACTCGGAACTTCTCCTGATCAAATAGATTTGTCTGAAGACAGAGAAAGATTTTTAAATTTTGTAAAAAAATTTAATTTGACTCAACCTCCAAATGGAATGGCTTCAAACGAAACTGAGGCTCTGAATTTAGCTAACGAAATTGGATACCCTTTGGTCGTGAGGCCTTCTTATGTTTTAGGAGGTAGAGCGATGGAGATAGTTTATGATGATAAAGATTTAATAAAATATTTAAATTCTGCATTCCAAGTTAATGATGAAAATCCCGTACTTCTCGATAGATTTTTAGACATTGCAGTTGAATTTGATGTAGAGGCAATAAGTGACGGCAAGGAAATTGTAATTTGCGGAATTTTGCAACACATAGAGCAAGCTGGAGTTCATTCTGGAGATTCAGCATGTTCTATTCCACCTTATGACTCTTCCCCTAAGGTGATAAAAAAAATTAAAACTGAGGTAAATAAAGTTATTTCAAATATGGAAATTATAGGTTTAGTGAATGTTCAGTTAGCATATGTAAATGATCAAGTATATTTGTTGGAAGTAAATCCTAGAGCGTCAAGAACCATTCCCTTCGTTTCCAAAGCCCTGGGAATACCTTTGGCGAGAATCGCAGCAAAAATAATGGCAGGAAAAAAACTGAAAGAATTAGGTTTCGATAAAGTACCAGAATTAAAAAGATATTGCGTAAAAGAAGCAGTTTTACCCTTCAATAAATTTCAAAACGTAGATCCTATTTTAGGCCCAGAGATGAGATCTACAGGCGAAGTAATGGGTATTGGTTCTTCTTTTGCCGAAGCATTTGAAAAAGCAGAAATAGCTGCAGGAGTTGAAATACCAAAAAACGGATCGGTGTTTATAAGCGTTCGAGACACAGATAAACAGTTTCTATCCGAGATTGTAACTTCTTTGAATGAGGAAGGTTTTGAACTTATTGCGACAAAAGGAACTGCTAGTGTTATCAAAGAAATGGGTTTTAAAGTTAAGCCCATTAAAAAAGTTCTTGAAGGAAGACCTAATATTATTGACTTGATGAAAAATAATGATGTCAATCTTGTTATCAATACAACAGAAGGGAGAGAGTCAATTCAAGATTCATCATCAATAAGAAGAACTGCTTTGGATCAAAAAATATGTTGTACAACAACGATTCAAGGAGCTAAAGCTATTTGTGAAGTTCTTTCTAAAAAAGTTGATTGGACTTATCAAAAATTACAAGATATGAATTAAAGATGTCTGATCGAGAGCCTATGACTAAAGAAGGAGAAGTTGCTTTGCAAAGTGAGCTTCAAACTCTTTTAAAAGATAGGCCAAAAATCTCAAAAGCAATAGCGGAGGCTAGAGAATTTGGTGATTTAAAAGAGAATGCCGAATATCATGCTGCTAAAGAGCAGCAAGGTATTTCGGAAGCTAGAATAAGAGAAATAGAATCTAAACTTTCAAGATCTCAAGTAATAGATATCAAAGACATTCCAGAGACAGGTAAAGTTATTTTTGGAGCCACAGTTAAATTAAATGAAATTGGTAATGACCAAGAAGTTGAATACAAGATTGTTGGAGAAGACGAAGCTGATGTGAAAGAAGGTAAAATTTCTTTTTCTTCTCCTATCTCCAGAGCAATGATTGGTAAAGAATCAGGAGAAATTATCAAATTTGAAAGTCCTTCAGGAATAAAAGAATACGAGATTATTTCTGTCCATCATATTTGAATCCTATGACAAAAAAAACTTCTTATTTTCAAGGGGATAAATATAATTCTTTAGCAAAAAAAGATGGATATAGATCAAGAGCAGCTTATAAATTAATACAAATTCAAAAAGAATTTAATTTAATTCAGCCGGGGGATAATGTACTAGAGCTTGGTTCAGCTCCTGGAGGTTGGAGTCAGGTGATAAGTAAAATCATAAATGATTCAGGTTCAATTACTGCCATAGATGTCTTGCCAATGAAAAAAATTAAATATGTGAATTTTCATCAAATTGATCTTGTGAATATAGAAAAGCTAAATTTAAAAAAAATGTCTATTGTTTTATCGGATATTGCCCCCAATATAAGTGGAGTAAGTTTTATAGATACAGCAAATATGAATTCCTTATTAGAAATAGAGATAAGTATAGTAGACAAATTTCTTCAAATTGGTGGAAAATACTTGTGTAAATGTTTCGAAGGCGATTCTTTGGATTTTTTAGCAGAAAATCTTAAAGATCGTTTTAAGTTTGTAAAGAGGCTAAAGCCAGAAGCTTCTAGATCAATTTCTAGAGAGTTATATGTCTTAGGCATCGAAAAAATATAGAATAAAGATATGTCACAATTTTTAAGAAATACATTCATTTGGCTTTTTATAGCCGGAGCAACTTTTTTTGCCTTACAAAATTTTAATCAAGGACAGTCATCTGAAAATATGACTTATTCTGAATTTGTTTCTCTTGTGAATAAGGACCAAATTGCAAGTGTCTCATTTCAAGGCGATGGATACACTATCAATGGTTTTAAAGATGATGGAACTCCATTTACAACTACAAGACCAATTTATGTTCAAGATAATCAATTAATGGATGACTTGTTCGATCATCAGGTGGAAGTATTTGGAGAAGAGCCGCAAACTGAAAGCATATGGACTCAACTGTTAGTAGCTAGTTTTCCAATTTTGATTATTCTTGCAATTTTCTTTTTCTTTATGCGTCAGATGCAAGGAGGAATGGGAGGCAGAGGAGGTCCAATGAGTTTTGGCAAGAGTAAGGCTAAGATGTTAGAAGGAGGCAAAGTAAAGACTACTTTTAAAGATGTTGCAGGAGTTGAAGAGGCAAAAGAAGAAGTCCAAGAGCTAGTAGATTTTTTAAAAGACCCATCTAAATTTCAGAGACTGGGCGGAAAAATTCCCAGAGGAATTTTAATGAGCGGTTCTCCTGGTACAGGTAAAACTCTCTTAGCAAGAGCCATCGCTGGAGAAGCTCAAGTCCCATTTTTTTCAATTTCTGGTTCCGATTTTGTTGAAATGTTTGTAGGTGTTGGAGCCTCAAGAGTTCGAGATATGTTCGATCAGGCTAAAAGGCAAGCACCTTGTATTGTTTTCATTGACGAGATAGATGCTGTAGGAAGACATAGAGGCGCTGGATTAGGCGGTGGTCATGACGAAAGAGAACAAACTTTAAACCAGCTTTTAGTTGAAATGGATGGTTTCGAAGCAAACGAAGGAATCATTATAATAGCAGCTACCAACAGACCAGATGTTCTTGACCCAGCGCTTTTGAGACCCGGAAGATTTGATAGACAAGTTGTTGTTCCTCTTCCTGACATAAAAGGTCGAGAGCAAATTTTAAAAGTGCATTGTAGAAATGTCCCTATTTCGGAAGACGTCGAGTTATCATTCATAGCAAGAGGCACACCAGGCTTTTCCGGAGCCGATTTGGCTAATCTTGTAAATGAAGCAGCTCTTTTTTCAGCCAGATCTGGAAAGAAAAAAATTACAATGAATGAATTAGAGTTGGCCAAAGATAAAGTTATGATGGGCGCTGAAAGGAAATCTATGGTAATGAGTTTAGAGGAAAAAACTAGAACTGCTTATCATGAGGCTGGTCATGCGATTGTTGGTAGAGAATTAAAAGAACATGACCCAGTTTACAAAGTGACTATTATTCCTAGAGGAAGAGCTTTAGGAGTTACAGTTTTTCTTCCAGAAGAAGACAGATACAGTTTAAGTAGACAAGGTATTCTAGATAGAATATGCGGGCTTTTTGGAGGAAGAATAGCTGAAGAACTTATATATGGCTCCAATGGAGTAACTACAGGCGCTTCAAATGATATTGAAAGAGCGACAGAGTTAGCAAGAAATATGGTTACCAAATGGGGATTATCTGAGAAATTGGGTCCAATGAGGTATGAAGAAGAAAACGATGAGCCTTTTTTAGGCAGATCTGCTTCGAGCGCTTCCACAGTTTTTTCAGATCAAACAGCTAAATTGATCGATGAGGAATCAAAAAAAATAATAGATACCTGTTATAAAATCGCTACTGATTTACTGAATAAAAATATTGATAAGCTTCATGCAATGGCAAAAGCTTTAGTTGAATACGAGACTTTGAATACCGATCAAATAGACGACATCATGGCTGGAGCTAAGCCAAGGTCCGGTAAATCTGATGATTCAGGTGCCAAGCCTAAAAGAAAAAAGTCTAATCCTTCAATATCCGATCCTGCTAATCAGACCTAATCTCTAATGTTTTTTGGAGATAAAGAGCTTATCTTTGATAAGCCCTTAATTATGGGTATTATAAATCTGACACCTGACTCTTTTTCTGATGGGGGAAAATTCTTAAAAAAAAATTCAGATAGAGACATCGACAAAAATAAAGTTCAAAAAGAATTAGAAGTTCTAGAAAACAATGGAGCTTCCTTTATAGACATAGGAGCAGAATCTACAAGACCAGGACATAAAACCATTTCTATTCAACAAGAAATTGATAGGTTAATGCCTGTTTTAGAACTTATTTCTAAAAGTAACTGCGTAATCTCAATAGACACAAGAAAACCAGAAGTAATGAAAGAAGCTTTAAAATATCCTGTAGGTTTAATAAACGACGTGAGCGCATTAGAATCTCTCGAAGCAAAAGAAATAATTAGAGATGCAAACATTCCAGTTTGCGTCATGCACAACAGAAGAGTTAAATCGATTTCTATTGAAGCTGACATTAAAAAATTCTTTAAAGATAAGATTCAAGAATTAACTTCTTTCGGAATATCTAAAGAAAATATTATTTTAGACCCAGGATTTGGATACGATAAATCTTTAGAAGATAACAAAAAACTCCTATTTGAAATTGATTATTCTGAGTTTAAGAATAACGTATTAATTGGTTTGTCCAGAAAAGGATTCTTAGAAAAAATATTGAATAATATGAGTTATAAGGATTTAGACGAAAAATCTTCCATAGCTAGTATAATTGCTTCAGAGCGGGGCGCAGACATTTTAAGAATTCACAATGTTGCTAAGCTTTTTTCAAGATTAAAAGAATTGAAAAAATGTTAAAAAGAATAAAAAATAAATATTTTGGTACGGATGGAGTAAGAGGTCCGATCAATCAAAATACGAACCCTGAGTTTGTTTTAAAGCTTGGCTGGGCAGCAGGTAAAGTTTTCTCCGAACTTGGCATTAATGCTGTAATAATTGGTAAAGATACGAGGATTTCTGGTTATCTATTAGAAACTGCAATTCAATCAGGATTTATTTCTGCAGGTATAGATGTCAAATTGGTTGGTCCACTCCCAACTCCGGCAATATCATTTTTAGCTAATAGTTTTAAAAACACCGCTGGGGTGATAATCAGTGCTTCCCACAATTCTTATAAAGATAATGGGATAAAATTTTTTGATGATAAGGGCAGAAAAATAAGTAATGAGTTAGAAATAAAAATAGAAAAACTTGTAGATCAAAAAATAGATGTCGTTAACGTAGAAAATTTAGGAAAAGCTTCAAGAATTAATGATGCGGGCGGAAGATATGTTGAATTTTGTAAAAAAGCTCTTGTTAAGAATGAAAATTTTTCTGGTTTAAATTTAGTCTTGGATGTTGCTAATGGAGCAGCCTATGATGTTGCGCCAAAAGTATTTAGAGAATTGGGAGCTAAATTAACTGTGATTTCAAATAATCCCGATGGACTCAATATTAATGAAAATTGTGGCTCTACAAATATTGCTCTCTTGAAAAAAGCAGTTTCGGATCATAAAGCTGATTTTGGTCTTGCTCTTGATGGAGATGGCGATAGGCTTATTTTTGTAGACAAAGATTTAAATGAAATTGATGGAGATCAAATCCTCTTTGTTTTAGCAAAAGAAAAATTTCAACATAATATATATTTAGGAAGAAAAGGTGTTGTTGGAACAATAATGAGCAATGAAGGTCTCAATGATGCTCTAGCAGACTTAAATATTGAATTAATTCGTGCCGATGTTGGAGACAGGAATGTTTTTGAAAAGCTCGAGGAACTTGGATGGGAGCTTGGCGGAGAGCAGTCAGGACACATAATTTGTCTAGATTCTGCAATTACCGGGGACGCTATTATATCTTCGATTAAATTTTTAGATGCAATTGATTTTTCAAATGAAAAATTCAAAGAAAAAGTTAAGAAATTTAAAAAATATCCTCAAATCCTTAAAAATATAAAAACAGACGATCCAAACAAAATATTAAAAAATAAAAAATTCAACGATCTTAAAAATAAATGTGAAAAAGAGATAAAAGATTCAGGAAGAATAAATGTTAGAAAATCTGGCACTGAAAGTTTATTAAGAATAATGGTGGAAAGTAGTGATTTATCAATGACAGAAAAAATTTCGAACAAGTTAGAAAAACTTGCAAAAGAACTAATATGAAATTTTTAATAGCAAATTGGAAAATGAATCTCGTAGATTCTGATAATTGGCTTCTAGCATTTAATGAAAATTTTGATAATTCGAGTATTAATAATTCTCTAGAGATCGTAATTTGCCCAAGCTTTACTCAGCTTGCCGAAATTGCTCAAAAGAGTTTTTTTAAGAATAAAATTAAAATTGGAGCGCAAAATGTTTCTGAGAATCCACCAGGTCCTTACACAGGTGAAATCTCAACTGAACATTTGTCACAATTTGGAATAAATTATTGCATAGTAGGTCATTCAGAAAGAAGGGCTTTGGGAGAATCAAATTCGGACGTAAAAAATAAGGTAAAAAAATTATTATCTAAAAAAATAACGCCAATAGTATGTTTCGGAGAAAGCTTAGAGATTCAAGAAAAAAGAGAAACTGAAAAATTTTTATTATCTCAACTTGATTATCTTCTCAAAGATAAGGATTTGGATCTTAATAAGTGTATTTTTGCCTACGAACCTCTGTGGGCAATAGGAAAAGGAGTCGCAGCAGATCTCCAAACTATCAATACTTCAATCTCATATGTCAAAAAAGTTTTCGATAAAAACAATTCATCTCTAACAGTTCTTTATGGTGGAAGTGTGAACAAGGATAATTCACCAGAAATTTTATCATCAGATCATATTTCAGGTTTTTTGGTAGGAAATTCTTCGCTTGATGGAAAAGAATTTGCTAATATCGCCAAAAATTTTTAAGAATGTTAACTTTTTTAATTGGATTACAAATTTTTCTAGCTATTTTGCTAGTTGTCGTCATACTTTTGCAAAATGGTAAGGGCGCTGATATTGGTTCTGCTTTTGGAAGTGGAAACAACAACGGTATGCTTGGACCAATTGAATCGGGCAATACAATGTCGACTGTTACCTGGATTTTAGTCTTCCTTTTTTTTATTAACACTTTAGGTATTTCTGTTTATCAAAAGATTAGTTTAGATGAAGAGCTTGAGATATTTTTAGAGCCTATAGATCTTAATCAAAATTCAGAAGAAATTTTGGAAATAAACGATTTACCTGATTGATTTGCCGAAGTGGTGGAATTGGTAGACACGCTATCTTGAGGGGGTAGTGAGCTTATGCTCGTGGAGGTTCAAATCCTCTCTTCGGCACCAATTTACTTGACCAAATTTATTGTAAATCCTATACTCCTGCGACTTGATGCGGGGTGGAGCAGTCTGGTAGCTCGTCGGGCTCATAACCCGAAGGTCGTAGGTTCAAATCCTGCCCCCGCTACCA
>ENA-OSEY01000060-OSEY01000060.1-marine-metagenome-genome-assembly--contig:-NODE-60-length-71376-cov-9.928190_pt1 | contig 71376 bp, 70 predicted proteins | sample MGYA00248465_ERZ534230 | MGnify/ENA primary metagenome ERZ534230 (study PRJEB26409, sample SAMN06344110) | marine metagenome | isolation source: Sea water from surface | place: Atlantic Ocean:Southern... | reverse complement strand
CCTCCTAATTTAAACATCAGAGCAGCTGACAAGCATGTCCCTAATGCATAAATACTTCCCCAAGTTGTATGGCTTATTTCAAAATCATATCGAATATATCCAGCAAAAATGGCGATAAAAAAAGTTTGCCCAAAGGATGCCCCAAAGTAAAGTAGAGTAGTTATTACTAACCATCTAAAATTAGTATAATAAAAATTATTTTTCATTTGTATTTACCTAAATCTATTAAAGTAGGTATTTTCAACCTTTCATGCATTCAAAGCATTTTTTTACTGTAGGATTTGATTGAAGACGTTTAAATTCTATATCTTCTCCACAATCTATGCAAACCCCAAAATCATCTGTTTGGATATTATTTAAAGCTTGTTCTAACTGTTTCAGGCGTACCTTTTGTCTCTCTAATTTAGCAATAGACATTTTTTGATCCATAATACTATCCATCCTGGAAAGGCGTCCGATAAGTTGTTGGTCAAGCTCAACTACATTTGACTTGTTTTCAAGCATTTCTATAGCGTGTAAAGTTTCATTTAACTCATGCTTAATACTAATTTCTATTTCAATGAATTTTTTTTTCATTTCATTTAGTAGTTTATTAAATAAAAGATTGAATCTATTATAAATGTAGTCACTCAAATTTGATAAAAAATCATACAACTAATTCCAAATAATTAGAAAGAAATATATGTCTGAAAATGTAATTGAATTTAAGGTTTTAGATGGAGTTGCAAATATTCTTTTATCTAGGCCAAAGCAATATAATTCATTAAATGGAGAATTGAGAAATAAATTTTTACAAATGTTGAACAAAATTGAAAATGATGTTTCCATCAGAGTTATAGTAATTAGAGGTTCAGGACCAGGTTTTTGTGCAGGTGCTGATTTAATTGAAACATCTGCAGAAGATATACCCATTCAACTAGAAAATGAATACAAACCCATTTTTGAGAAAATTGTAAATGGAAAAAAAATTTTCATAGCAGCAGTACATGGATCTGCTGCTGGTATAGGATCCACATTAGCACTTGCTTGCGATTTTTTGGTTATGAGTCAAAATTCAAAGCTATCTTTTGTTTTTTCTAATATTGGACTAATTCCAGATGGTGGGGCACATTGGTCATTATCTCAAAAATTAGGTTATAATAAGGCCCTAGAGTTCATTGTTAATGGAGAACATGTGAGTGCCACTGAGTGTGAAAAATTAGGGCTAGCAAATAAGGTTTTTGCCGAAGAAAACTTTACTGAGGAGGTTGATTCATGGGCTCATAGGTTAGCTAAAAGATCTCCCCTGGTTGCAAAAGGAACAAAAGAACTTCTACGTTTTTCAAAACATAACGATTATTGGTCTACTTTTAATAAAGAAATAAAAATACAAGGTGATTTAGCCAAAACAGATGATTTTAACAATGCTGTTAAAGCTTTTTTTAAAAAAGAAAAACCACAATTTTTTGGCAAATAATTAATCAGTAAATACGACTAATTTATTAGGATTAGCTTGATCAGAGCCTTAAGTATAAAAAATTATTATATTAAAAGTATTTTTTTGATGCTTTTAACAGGGCTTTGTTTTGTTGCTGTAATGGTCAGTGTTAAGTTTTTGAGTAAAGACTTACCCCCAACACAAGCAGCTTTTTTTAGATATTTATTTGGTTTAATACTAATTCTACCTCTTATTAGATTGCAATTTAAAAAATCTATAAAAAAAATACCAATTTTAAAACATGGCTTAAGAGGAGTCGTCCATGGTCTTGCTGTAGTCCTTTGGTTTTTTTCAGTTGCTAACATTCCAATGGCGGATGTAACAGCAATAAACTATTTAACGCCAATTTTTACTACAATTGGTGCAATTTTAATTTTTAAAGAGGCCATTACATTCAACAGGATATTTGCTCTTATCTTATCAGTTATTGGAGCAATGCTAATATTGAAACCAGGATATGAAGTTTTGTCTGATGGTAAAATTGCTCAACTTTTAAGTACAATATTTTTTGCGATTTCATATTTAATTGCCAAAAATCTTACAAAAACAGAAAGCACCCATTCTATTGTTATTTTTCTAACTTTATTTGCAACAATTACATTATTACCTTTTACACTTTTAATTTGGACCAAACCAATTATGGCTGATTTACTGTTACTATTAGGAGTTGCAATATTAGGTACTCTAGGTCACTATTTTATGACAATTGCGTTATCCTTAGCGCCTTTAACCATCACGCAACCAGTAATTTTTTTCCAATTAATATGGTCAACTTTAATTGGATTATTATTATTTGATGAGTCTTTAGATTTTTTTATATTAATAGGTGGCGCCTTAATAGTAATAGCCATCGTAAGGCTTTCAGCTAATGAAAATCTATCCTAAAAAAAATAAAACCCCAAAGAGTATATGTTCTAAGGGGTTTTATTTTATAATAGGTTATTTTTATCCAAACATATCAGAAGTTATGCCGGCATACCAACCAAGGCTTTCTTCATAAGTTGCTTTTCTAACAGATGCATCTTCTCCTGTTTTGGAAACAAAACCTGAGACTTTAGCAATTTTCTCGTCTGTTGCTTCATAGCTTGCTCCAACTTTAATACCATCGTTAGTATCAACTAAAGACCAACAAGTATTTGAAAATTTAGCTGGGAACACCTTTGAGTCAGTTAGTTCACCTCTAACTGCCATTGAACATACTTTTGCTTGTGAGTTTGCAGAAAAACCTGATTTTGGCATATCACCTTGGGCTGCTGCATCCCCAAGTATATGTATATCACTATTTTTTCTACTCTGCATTGTATGAGCTATAGTTGGGGCCCAATTACCATCTGTTACTCCTGCAAGCTCTGCTATTTTGCCAGCTTTCATGGCAGGAATAACATTACAAACATCAACTTTTTCAGTTTCACCATCAATGATAACTTCCATGCTAGCTGGCCTTACTTCTACACCTTTACCACCCATCTCAGGACCAATCATTTCGATCATTCCTGGATAGTGCTTACTCCAGCCTTCTTCAAATAGACCTTGTTTTGAGAATTTTGGTTTTGGTTCTAGTATCAATATTTTTGCACTAGGATTTGTTTTCTTAAGCTTATGCGCAACCATTGAAACTCTTTCATATGGTCCTGGAGGACATCTGTAAGGGTTCGGTGGTGCAACCATACAATAAGTACCACCTTGTCTCATATTCTCAATTTGAGCATTCAATAGTTGAGTTTGCGATCCAGCTTTATAGGAATGTGGCATTTTATTTTGTGAAGATAAATCCCAACCAGGTACCGAATTGTCTACAAAATCAATTCCTGGAGAAAGGATTAGTTTATCATAATTAACAGTGCCTCCTCCAGCTAGGGATACAGTCTTACCACTAGAATCAACATCTACTGCCCAGTCGTGGACAACATTAATTCCATAATCACTAGCTAATTTACCGTAGCTATGTCCTATAGAGTCGAAGTCTCTAAATCCCCCTAAATATAAATTTGAGAAAAAACAGGTATAATAGCTTCTCGTTGGTTCAACTAATGTTACATCAATAGCACCTTTTGAATCTTTGGCGATATATCTTGCTGCTGTTGCTCCACCAGCTCCACCACCTATCACAACAACTTTTGGTCTTGATGCTCCAAATACCATAGGAGAAGAGATAGTAGCGGCTATTCCAGCAGAAGCAGAAATAAAATTTCTTCGGTTTAATTTCATATTTGTTCCTCCTTTATAATTTAATTATTTATCGATTCAAAAAAAATAGCAAGAGATGCTATTTCTTCATTTGATAGTCTTTGTGTTATCATCTCCATAATTGGATGTTTACGTGCCCCACTTTTATATGAATGGAGCGCCCAAACAAATGATTCTACTGGCCAACCTGTGATTGAAGGGATACCCTCATCTAATCCTTGAGCGTGATGACAAGTAGTGCATTCACTTGAAAGATATTCTCCGTAATCAATATCTCCAACTATTGCTAAAATTTCATCAGATACTTCAAATCCATCATCATCTGATACTTCTTGACTTGCAAATATGGCAAAAATGAAAAATTTGAAATAAATGATAAGACAAATAAATAGCAGTGATAAACTTTTCATAATTAAATTATACATAGGAAATGAGCTCCTGCAAGATATTTACTTATTTAATAACTTGAATTTCATTATAAAAAGACTGAATTTGGTTAGATATTAGTTCTGGATCTTCTTCGTGCATAAGATGTCCTTGATTAGGATTCACTATGAATTTCGCTTTAGGTATTTCTTTTGATGCTTTTAGATTATCATTGTTTTGTACAATATTATCATTTTCCCCAACTATTAAACAAATTGGAATTTCAATTTGCTTCCATCTCAATATTAGCTGATTTAAATTCCATTGAGACATCATGGCGAGTGTTCCTTCGACGTGCTTTTTATCCGAAATTAATTTTCTATAATACAAGATACCTTCTGAACTAATCTTACTTCCTGTTAAATTCAGGAATTTTTCAACCTGACTTTTTGAAGAATATAATGAGGTAAAAAATGGGACAGTGAGTGGACTCATTGCTAGAAACTTGGCTAATAGAGGGTATAAAAATCCAGCCATACCTGTAAAATTTCCCAATGCCCCGTTAAGACATAAAATACCTTTAAAATTAATTTTTTTTGATAATGCTAAATTTAAGGCTACTGCAGATCCTGCTGAGTGACCTATGACTAAATCTGGTTTGAGATTAAGTTTAATTAATAATAACTCTAAATCTTCTGTTATAAATTCTAAGCTGGATCGATTTTTTTTACCTAATTTCGTAAATCCATGACCTGGTAAATCTATAAGAATGACCCTAAACCTTTTTTTTAAATGATCTAAAATTAATCTCCAACTATGTGTTGATGCACCAGCCCCATGAATAAACAATAATACTGGAGATTTATTTTTATTTCTGTAAATTTTTTCAGTATCCTGAATATGCCAAGTATGTGGATCAGAGATAACGAAATTACTTAAGTTGTGGTGAGGCCAATCAAATTTTTCTTTATTCCAATCCATTAATTTAATTGATTTAAAATAACATTTGATAGCTGATGAGCATTAGCTCGTGGAAGAAGTAAATATTTCCCTTGTAAATTTTGAGCTAAATCTTTTGCAGTTTCAGATTCTCTCTGAGATGTATCAATCACAATTGTTTTTAATTTATTTAATATAAATAATTTTGAAACTTTAGCACTATCATCTAAAGCAGATGCTCTTCCATTTTCACCTTTCAAATCAACATTGGCTTTACCGTCTGTTAAAATAACGTTAATAGGTGTGAATCCTTTTTGGGAATAATCAATAGATAATTTTAATGTTGACATTAATCCCAGTGCTAAAGGTGTTCCTCCTCCCCCAGGCAGAGAACCTAAAACTCGTTTCGTTTTACTCAGAGATCTTGTTGGAGTTAATAAAGTTTCAGCACTTTCACCTCTAAAAGATATTAGTGCTACTAAATCTCTTGAAGAATAGGCATTAGAAAGAAGTAATTCTACAGCTCCTTTTGCTTCCGCAAGTCTTCCTACTGCTAATGAACCTGATGCATCGACTGTAAAAATAATAACTCGATTTTTTAAATCCTTGAATTTTTTTATTTGTATATCAGATGTTCTAAATTCAATTTTTAAATTATCTCTTATCGTCGATATTTCTTTTCTGACTAATTGCCAAGGTGCTGCTGATTTTAATGTTCCTATAAAATCTAATTTGTTCCTTCCATTAGGAATTCCGTTTATAGAAGGAAGTGGACGTCCACGTTGAAAAGAGATTTTGCTCTGACCACTTCCTGATTTATTAGTGAAGGATTTATTGATCTCTTTTCCATGAACTATTTTTTCTAAAATATTTGATGGTAAATTTGTTTTTACAGCATCTAGTAGTAATTCAATAGGAATATCATCGGTTTGTTTTTTATTTTCTAATTTTTCTTTACTATTTTCTTTTTTTTGCTGATTTTTTTCGTAATCATGCTCAGGAGTTTCAGGAAGGTGTTTTATTTTATGTGAAATTGTTAAACCTAAACTTTCAATTAAGTCTTTTTCCTCAACGGTCTTTACTCCTCTAAGTGCTGCTAACGCACATGCAACTTTTATGGTAAAATAAGGTGTCCTCATACTAGTTATACCAGTTGAAGATGTTATTTCAAAAAGATTTTTATAAATAAATTCAGGTACTTTTATTTTATCCAAAAGAAACTTTGCATTAGAAATATTATATCTTTTTATTTTTAAATTCTTTATTTTTTCTAATGGAATTGTATTAAGATCAATATAAAAACAAATTCTTTCTTTAAGACAATTAGGAACGTCCTCATCCTCTATTCCTTCATCAATCACTAACATTAAAAAGTTTGGTTTAGCATCCATTTTTTGTGCAAAAATTCCTGCTACACTTGTGTCTAATCTCTCACCCATCATTAATTTGAATGTCTTTGGCCTACCTTCAAAGATACTTTTTGTGTGGATAAGTTTTCCTAATCTAAGTGTTTCAGAAAAATCTATCCCGCCATGAAGTTTAGAGTCCGCAATTTCAGGATATATTTTTTTTAAAGGAAATTTATTTAACTTTTTTTCTATAAGTTTAATCGCGATCCTTCTGGTTTCGCTATGTCGTGATTTTATTATTAAACCACCTAAATCAAAAGGAATTAATCGTAAAACTGTTATTATTTTTTCAAGGTTATATAATGAATTTTCAACATAATCCTTATTACTAAAATTTGAATTGTCTTTTATTTTTACCTCCTTAAAGTCTTTATTTCAAAAATCATTTTCCCAATACTTCTTCAATTGTTCTTTCAACTCTAATATTTGATCCAACATCATCTAATGGATCTTTCCTAAGTCTATGCGCCATGCAGATTGGAGCAACTTTTTTTAAATGTGAAATTTCAACATTATCTTTATTTTCAAAAGAGGCTTGTGCTTTTGAAGTTCTTAATAAAGTTAATTCTCCTCTTAATCCGTCTGAACCTAGGGCAAGACATAATTTTGCACAATTTTCTAAAATATTATTTGATACTTTTATGTTAGTAAGTTTTTTTCGGGCTCTGAGAATTTTTCTTCTTAATTTGGTATCTTCATTTTCCCAAAAAACAAAAAAATCTGAATCTTTATCATCAAACTTGGATCTTCTTTTAATTACTTCCATTCTCTCTTCTAATTGATTAGGGGATTTTACTTCAACTGACAAACCAAAGCGATCAAGAAGCTGTGGTCTTAATTCTCCTTCTTCTGGGTTTCCTGAACCAATTAGTACAAATTTTGAATCGTGTTTTACTGATAATCCTTCTCTTTCAATTAAGTTTTCTCCAGATACTGCAACATCTAATAAAAGATCTACTATATGATCCTCCAGCAAATTCACTTCATCTATGTAGAGATATCCTCTATTGGCATGTGCAAGTAACCCTGGTTCAAAGCTTTTTTTACCTTCACTTAAAGCAACTTCCAAATTTAGAGATCCAACTACCCTATCTTCGGTTGAGCCAAGTGGTAAATCTATGATAGGTGTTGGTTTTTTTTCAAATTTTTTAGGGGAATTTTTACAATAGGAGCAATTATCACTCAGATTTTCACAATTATAAGGACAGCCTTTTACAACATTTATTTCGGGTAAAAGCGCCGCCAGTGATCGAACAATTGTTGATTTTCCAGTACCTCGTTCTCCAAAAACTAAAACTCCACCTATTAATGGATCGATAGCTGTAAGAATTAAAGCTTGTTTCATAGTTTTCTGTCCAACTATAGCAGAGAATGGATAATCTAACTTCATTTTATTCCTATAATAATTTATATCACTGATTTGCCACACCATTTTCCAATGGCTTTTTTTACTTCAAACCTTGCATATAATTCTTCAGAAAACCAGTTTCCTTCTCTAACTGATTTTATTGCTTTTGCATGGGGCCCGTCTTTTCTAGCAAAATCAGCCATTGTTTTTGCATTAGGCCAAATTGAAAAGGTTACTTGGTGAAACCAAGGAATTTCTCCTAAGCCCATTTTAAATAAAACATTTTTATCATTACCTATCACTTTTGAAATTGCAGGTACTTTAGACCAAAATTTTAGCATTATTTTTGGTTTTATTGTTGCTCTAGTTAATGCGGCCAACATATGATCTTTTTTCTTGAATTCGTTTTTATTGGGCTTAAATGGGTTAGTTTTATCCCAATAACCTTTGCTTGAAATTGGAGAAAGGAAAACAGTCCAGTTTTCAATGGAGTGGGTTCTATAATTCTCATATATTTCTCTTTCTTCAATATTATTTTCGGCTTCTCCTAAATTATTCCAAACACTTAAGATAGCATAGACACTGGTATTTGGATAAGGAGTAAATCCTTCTCCTATTCCAGAACCAAATAATTTGAAGAAAGAGATTTGTTTTATTTTTTTCAATTTTTTCCTTGCAAAACCCATTTGGCTAAAAGCCCATAGTTTTTGAAATACTCCTTCAAATCTAAAAAAACTTATTGCTACGATTTGTTTATTTTGTTTCAAAACTTATCCAATTAAATGTTAATAATTTTATTAAACTTTCTTTTACAAACAAGCATTCATTTAATATGTTGTCAAATTTTTCTGACATGATAAGTTTATTACATGTTAAAAAGATCTGACAATAGTGATTTTGACTTTCCAAAATCTTCTGAAACTTTATCAAAGAAAGCTATAGTTATCGGAGCTGGGTTTGGTGGATTAGCCGCAGCAATGCGATTGGGATCTAAAGGGTATAAAGTTTCTGTATTTGATAAATTGAACAGTCTTGGTGGTAGGGGTACTTCATTAAATCAAAATGGATATCGATTTGATTTAGGTCCAACTATTGTAACGTTGCCAAATATGTTCAGATCTCTTTGGAATGATTGTGGTAGAGATTTTGATAAAGATGTAAAGCTTAAACCTCTTGACCCTTTTTATAAAATTAAATTCCCAGACAATTCAGAATTTTTTGCCTCTAACGACTCCGACAAGATGAAAAAACAAATAAAGTCGTTATTTCCTAATGATCTAGGTGGTTATGAAAAATTTATGAGAGAATCAAAAATCAGATATGACATAGCCTTTTCAGATGAAAAAAGTATTGGAAGGGTATCAATGCATAAGCTTTGGGACACACTAAAAGTTCTTCCTTTATTTGGCTTGTTGAGAGCAGACAGATCAGTATATCAAATGGCTGCAGCGAGAGTAAAAGATTCTAGGCTTAGATTTGCATTAAGTTTTCATCCATTATTTGTTGGAGGTGATCCATTTAATGTAACATCCATGTGGGGATTAGTAAGTCATATTGAAAAAGTCTATGGAGTGCACTGCGCTATTGGAGGATTTAGTGCTATTGCTAAGGCTATGGGTAGGATAATTTTAGAACAGGGTGGTAGTATTCATTTAAATTCTGAGGTTAAAGAAATAACTTATAATAGGAAAAATGTTACTGGAGTTAAATTAAAAGATAATCGAAGTTTTGAAGCAAACATTATAATTTCCAATTCAGACCCATCATACACATATAATGAACTTTTAAAGAAAAAAGAAAAAAAAAGATGGACCCCAAAAAAATTGAAAAACAAAAAATGGTCAATGGGATTATTTGTTTGGCATTTTGGTACAAAAAATACAAAAAATATGTGGCCAGATGTTGGTCATCATACAATTTTACATGGGCCAAGATATTCAGGCCATGTGAAAGACATCTTTATAAATGGTGTTTTGTCTGAAGATATGAGTCTTTATATTCATCGACCCTCTGTCACGGACCAAACATGTGCTCCTGAAAATTGTGATACTTTTTATGTTTTGTCGTGCGTTCCACACTTAGGGCATTCTAATCCAGTAATATGGGAAAAAGAAAAAGAAAAATATTTAAAAAAAGTAGCACAATTTTTGGATAATAGATTGCTTCCAGGGTTTCAAAAAACAATAGTTGAAAGCCATGTAATGACTCCAAATGATTTTGGGAAAAATTATTTAAGCCCAATGGGCACAGGATTTTCAATTGAGCCTAGAATGTTTCAAAGCGCTTGGTTTAGGCCACATAATATATCTGAAGAAATTGAAGGACTTTATTTAGTTGGAGCTGGAACTCATCCTGGTCCTGGAGTTCCAGGTGTAATAGCCTCAGCTGAAATTATAGCTAAAGAAATTAAAGATGCTAAGCAATACCAAAAGGAAAATAATAATTTTTATGAAAAAATAGATGCAAGGTGAAATCAAATGAAAATTGATAGTTATGATTTAGAGGAATGCAAATTACTGATAAAGGAGGGATCACATTCATTTTATGCTGCTTCAAAACTATTACCTAAATATGTACGAGACCCCGCCATAGTATTATATGCGTTTTGTAGAATTGCAGATGATGTTGTAGATAAAGAAACTAAAATTAAAAATCCGGCTCAGGATTTAAAGAAAAGGTTAAACCAAGTCTACAGTGGTCAACCTAGAAATTCTAGTACTGATAGAGCTTTTGCGGCTCTAGTTAAAAGCTATGACCTTCCAAAACAATTACCTTTAGCTTTAATTGAAGGACTTAAGTGGGATCAGGATGGTAGAAGGTTTAGGAATTTATCTGAGTTATATAGTTATTGTGCTAGAGTAGCTTCTTCAGTTGGAGTAATGATGTGTATTTTAATGAATGTAAGGGATGAAGATGCACTTGCAAGAGCTTGTGATCTTGGCATAGCAATGCAGCTCACAAATATAGCAAGAGACATAGGAGAAGATGCTAGAAATAATAGAATTTATATTCCAACAGAATGGATGGATCAAAGTAATATATCAATTGAGGATTTCTTGGAAAATCCAGAAAACTTTCCTGAAGTAAGTTCTTTTGTAAAACAACTATTAAATAGAGCTGATTATTTTTATAAAAGGGCAGGAGCAGGATATTTTTCATTACCAAAGGAATGTAGGCCAGGAATTTTTTCAGCCGGAAAAATTTATTCTAAAATAGGTAAGCATATTGCAGCTTCTAATTATGATAGTATAAATAACAGGGCTTACACTACGACCTTTGAAAAATTTTTAATGCTTATTTCTTCAATAGGAAACTCTGCATTAACAACAGTTATGCCTGTACCATCAACAATTCATGCCTCTGCTATACCGGAGGTGAATTTTTTAGTAAGTTCCGTAAAACAACCAAAAGAAAGTAAAAAGTCTTTTAAAGAAAGGTCTAGTAAATTTATAAATTTACTTTTTGATTTAGAGCAAAAAGATCGAGCTCTTGCAGGAATTTAAATTATCAAATAAGCATCAAGAGAATTAATTAATGGATTGGCTTACATTTGCTTTATTTTTTTTGACTTGTTGTGTAGCTGCATCTACAGGTGCATTATTTCCTCCAAATGAATGGTATAAAAATTTAGATAAACCATCTTGGAATCCTCCTAATTGGTTATTTCCAATAGCATGGTCAATCCTTTACATTGTTATTGCTTATGTTGGAATGAGGATTTCAAACATTGCAGGTTCAAAAAATTTTTTAATTGCTCTATGGGCTTTGCAAATCACCTTAAATACTATCTGGACACCCATTTTTTTTGGTTTAAATGATATTAAATTAGCAATGAAATTTATGGTGGGACTTTGGTTATCAGTATTATTAATGGTAATAACTTATTGGTTTTCAGATCCACTATCATCAATTTTGATATTCCCATATTTTATTTGGGTAAGTTTTGCAGCTGCTTTAAATTTTCGAATAATGCAATTAAATAATTAAATTTTTAAATCACCAATTATATCTTGGAGCTTTCACAGCCAGCATTGGTTTTAGGAATGGACTTGAAAAACGATTAAGATCCAGTGCTTCATGAACACCTATACTTTTTTCACCAAATATCGAAGTTTGAACTCCAGCTCTTGTATAAAAAGGTGTATCAAGCATATGTTTAATTTGTTTTGGTTTAAAATTAAAATCTGACCTAGTTTCTCTTTTAACCAGCCATAAAGATCTTGATAAATTAGCTTTATCTGGAGGATTTAAAATTTTTTCTATTCTTCCATTGTTTTTAAATAAAAGAGCAATATTTACATCCTTTTCTTTTCTTGGAATTGCGTCATAAAAAGTATAACTACCTTTATCAGTCGGAAATCTTCCCCAAGTCCAATAAGAAAAATCTTTTTCTAGGGCGTTAGAACCAAAATTTGCGTCAAAATATCCATGACCTTCCCATTGCCAACCAGGTTTATTGATATCAACTTCAATTTTTGAGATGGGAGAAAAGGGACGCCAAACATGGCTATTATCTGATAATAAATTACACTCTATTTCTGATATAAACTTAGGAATTATTTTAACTGTCCCCTTTACATTATCAAAATGAGGAATGGAATATTCGTCAAAATTTATAATTAAATGATCTTTGTTCCAATTAAATGAACTTGGTCCAACTTTGAGCATATTTTGAGTTCTTTTAAGTTTTTGTTTCCCTCTTTCGGTCATAGTCCATCTCCAGCCTTTTCCATACATGGCTACATTTATACAAACATGATTTTGGGGGTCTTTTCTTTTGCTCCAGTAGTACCATGGCGAAAATACAGAGCCAATAAATCCGATTATTGATATCGCTCTATTTCCGTCATTAGAAATACCGTCAACATACCACCATGCATATCCGTTTGGTTTTACATCTATGTCAAACTTAGGTCTTTCAATATCATTTCTGCCGCATGCTTTCCTGATAGGCATGCCATGGGAATTCCCGCTCCTGGGTGTGTTCCTCCGCCTGCTAATAGCAAACCCTTTATTTTGCTTTTGTTTCTCGGCCTCATAAATGTCGAGCTTATTCCGTGGGGTGTTCTTCCGTAAAGCGAACCTTGAGAGCCAGGAAATAATTGCTCGAACTCCTTTGGAGTAGTTAGCATTTCTTCTGTTGGTTTTAAATCCATTTTTAAGCCCATTGAATCCAAAATCGAAAATGTTATTTCCTTGCATTTGGTGTATTCCTTTTGTTTGTTATATTTCTTATGATTATATGTTGGAGATCCATTTATTATTATTTCAAAACGACCCAATGACTTTTCTTTTGGCCTAGGATTATTAATACTACCTTGAGCACAAATATATAGGGTAGGGTCTTTAGGTATTTCACCCCGTTTAATGTCATCAAATTCTGATTTATAGTTTTTATTAAATAAAACATTGTGATGGAGTAAATCTAATCCTTGAGTTTTAGCAGCAAAACTCCATACATATGCGGATAAAGACCTTTTGTTTATATTGTTATTAGATACGGCATTTTGTATTTCATCTCCCAATAGGCCATCAAAAAGTGCTTTTGGATCTCCATTAAATATAATAGTATCACAATCAATAACCTTATTATTTTTTAACTCTATTCCATTTATTTTATTATTTTTCATCAAGATTTTTTTTACCTTATTCTTATAAAAAAAACTTGCATCTGATCTTTTTGAAATTGTTTCAATTTGCTTTACAAGATCGTACATTCCTCCTGCTATTCTCCAAACACCCTGGCATTCTACATGCCAGATCAGTGATAAAATACTTGGAGAATTAAATGGTGATCCGCCGACATAAGTAGAATATCTGGAAAATAATTGTTTTAATCGATGGTCTGAGAAGTTTTCATTGAGATAACCGTATAATATTTTATTTTTTATTAATAAGTCCTTTAAAAGCTTAATGTTTTTAAATCCATTAACTAAAACTGGAAAAATATCAGGTTTTGAATTCATAATTATAGGGTCTTTAAATAAACCAAAAAGATCCTTAGAGAATTTATCAAATTTTTCAAATTCTAATGCTGATTTGTTGCCAGCAAAATGCTTAATTTCTTCTAAATTTTTTTCAAAGCAAGAATATAAATCAAGTGAACTACCGTCTCTCCACCAATGTCTTGCTATTATTTCTTCTTTGATAAATTTCAATTTTTCATCAATCTTATAACCACACGAATGGAATAAATCTGCAAAAACGTTATACATCGTTAATACAGTAGGACCAGCGTCAATAGGACCAACTTTACTATCAAAATATCTAATTTTTCCACCTGGCTTTTCATGTTGCTCATAGACTTCAACATTAATACCTGAAGTAGAAAGCTTCATAGCAGCTGCTAATCCAGCAATTCCTGCACCAATAATTATTACTTTTTTATTTCTCAAAATGAATTCTTTTATTATGTCAGTAAATATTTACATACTTTTGTCAAAAAAAATAGACATAAATTAAGATTTATGTTAGCTCTAAGTTTAGGAGTTATTATGAAAAATATAAGAAATATTCACGAAAGAGTTAATTTAGCGCTTCTAAAAACACTTAAGGATGCTAGAAAAACCCCAACCCCACCGAAGTTAGCAGCCTCTATTGACTATGCCATTTTCCCTGGTGGAGCTAGAGTTAGACCCAATCTATGCCTATCGGTTGCGGAGGCTTGTGGTGAAGACGATTTTGCAATTGCTGAGTCCGCAGCAGTAGCCTTGGAGTTTATTCATTGTGCTAGCTTAGTTCATGATGATTTACCTTGTTTTGATGATGCTGAACTCAGGAGGGGCAAACCAACAGTTCACAGAGCTTTTGGTGAAACTGTGGCAGTTTTAGCAGGAGATTCCTTAATTATTTTAGCTTATGAAAATTTGGCAAAAGGATGTGAAAAGAATCCACAAAGGTTAATCCAATTGATTAAAATATTGTCTAAGTCTTCTGGTGTTCCCTTTGGTATATGTTCTGGCCAAGGTTGGGAAAGTGAGGATAAGATTAATTTAAGTGCATATCACCAATTAAAAACTGGTTCTCTATTTGTTGCTGCAACCTGTATGGGTGCGGTTTCAACTGGTGAAGATCCAGAGCCATGGGTAGAATTAGGAGCTAGGATTGGAGAAGCATTTCAAGTGGCAGATGATTTAAAAGATGTTACATGTTCACAAAAATCTATGGGAAAACCAACTGGACAAGATATAAAAAATTCTAGACCAAGTGCCGTTGCTGAATTTGGGGTAGATGGTGCAATCAAAAGGTTGCAAGACATTTTGAGTGGTGCAATTGCTTCAATTCCATCTTGTCCTGGTGAGGCCAGATTATGCGATATTGTAAGATACCAAGCTAAACAGTTAATGCCTTCCTTTGCAGCAGATAAAGTTCTTTAAAAACACCGATATTATTAATGGAAATTTTCTCCAATTGGTTGAATAATCTAGTATCAAAACCTTCTTTTCACACATTTATCAAAAAGATACCTATAATAAGAAAGTTAGCTTTCAATGAAGGTGAAAAAATTTACGACCTGGTAGCTGGTTTTGTTTATTCGCAGATACTTTTGGCTTTTATTGAATTGAGTTTAATCGATTTTTTTATTTCCGGTAGAAAAAAAATTGACGAGATATCTAAGTATACAGGGTTATCAAATAACAAATGTTTATTATTATGTAACGCTGCTACCTCTATTGGTTTACTAAAAAAGAGAAGAGACTCTACTTTCAAACTTACAAGACTTGGAGCTGCCATAAAGGGTGTAAGAGGATTAGATAAGATGATTTTACATCATAAGATTTTTTATAGAGATCTTATTGACCCAGTAAAATTATTGAATGAAAATTTTGATACTGAATTAAGAAATTTTTGGAAATACGTTCCATCTACTAAGAAAATAACTAAAGAAGAAGCCAAAAATTATTCTGAATTGATGGGAGTTTCACAATATATCGTAGCAGAAGAAACGCTAAATTTGGTAAAACTGAACGGTTTTCAAAAACTACTAGATGTTGGGGGTGGTAATGGTACTTTTATTTTGGAGGTAATGAAACTTTATCCAAATTTAACGTTAGGAGTTTTTGATTTACCAAGTGTTATTGAAGAAACCAAAATAAAAATTAGCCATCTTATTGATGTTTCTAGAATCAATTTAATAGCAGGAAATTTTATAAAAGATGGATTGCCACACGGTTATGATATTATTTTTTTAAACAGAGTGTTGTATGATCATAATGACACAGTTGTCGAGATAATTTTAAATAAAATATATGATGCTTTAACTCCTAAAGGGCAATTAGTCATCTCTGAACCTATGGCAGGTAATCATTATCCAACCCGAGCTGGAGATGCTTATTTTGGTTTTTATACTATGGCTATGACTTCTGGGAAGCCTAGAAACAAAGAAGAACATTTCAAATTCTTGAAAAAAAATGGTTTTCGACACTTAAAACTTGTTTCAAGCCCTAATGATTTTATTACTTCAGTAATAGTTGCAAAAAAATAAAATCAATAAATTGAAATTAATTGTCAATATTTATTGACAATATAAACTGTCAGTATAAAATTACACTAGTTTTGCAAAATGAATCTTTTTAATTGAGGTTAAATATATTGATTACAAAAGCTGTAGTTATGTCAAATCCTGGCAAATTGGCAATAGAATCTGTTGAGTTGAAGGAATGCCAAACTGAAGACGTCGTCGTAGATATTCATTATTCAGGGATTTCTACAGGGACAGAAAAATTATTTTGGAATGGCAAGATGCCAGCTTTTCCAGGAATGGGCTATCCATTGGTTCCAGGTTATGAGTCTACAGGTGAAGTGGTTCAGGCATCTAAAAGTTCTGGATTTAAAGAAGGAGATATTGTTTTTGTACCTGGTGCTGATTGTTATTCCGGTTCTGTAAGGAGTCTATTTGGTGGTGCTGCAAAAAGAGTTATTTCGCCATCTAACAGGTTAATAAAGATTGACAGTGCCATGGGAGTAAACGGCGCACTTTTTGCCTTAGCTGCAACAGCCCGACATGCGATTGCCGGTTTTGGTAATAGAATGCCAGAAGTAATAGTAGGTCACGGTGTTTTAGGAAGGCTATTAGCTAGACTTGTTATACTTGCAGGAGAAAAACCTCCCATTGTTTGGGAAAAAAATATATTTAGGCATGCGGGTGCAACAGATTATGAAGTTGTATTACCTGAATTCGACAGCAGATCAGATTATGATTGCATTTATGATGTAAGTGGGGATTCTGATATACTAGATAGCCTGATTGGTAAGGTGAAAAAAGGTGGTGAGGTCGTAATGGCAGGCTTCTATCCTGAAAGAGTAAGTTTTGGATTTGCTCAAGCTTTTATCAAAGAAGTTTCAGTTAGGGTTTCGGCAGAATTTACACCTGAAGATGTAGCAACTACCAAGCTTCTTATAGAGGATGGTTCATTATCATTTGATGGGCTTGTTAGCGATGTATTTCAAGTAAACAAGGCGACTGAAGCATACAAAGTGGCATTTGAAAAGGCTGAATGTCTCAAAATGGTACTAGATTGGAGAAATGCAGCATGACAGTAGAAACAATAAATGTAAAAGGTAATGCTAATAAAGTTCTTGAAGAACATCATAGTAGGTTAAAATCAGAAGCTAAAGAAATTAATAATGAACTTCACACAGCTAAACCAAAGAAAAAGTGTCAGATAATTGCCATTTATGGCAAAGGTGGCATTGGTAAGTCTTTTACTTTAGCTAATTTAAGTTGCATGATGGCTGAACAAGGTAAGCGAGTATTATTAATAGGTTGCGATCCAAAGTCAGACACTACATCTCTCCTTTTTGAAGGAAAAGCTTGCCCAACAATCATTGAAACATCCACTAAAAAGAAGCTTTCTGGAGAAGAAGTTGCCATAGGTGATGTTTGCTTCAAGAGAAATGGTGTATTTGCAATGGAGTTAGGCGGTCCTGAAGTAGGAAGGGGATGTGGTGGTCGTGGTATTATTCATGGTTTTGAATTACTGGAAAAACTTGGTTTTCATGATTGGGATTTTGATTATGTATTACTAGACTTCCTTGGAGACGTTGTCTGTGGAGGCTTTGGTTTACCCATTGCAAGGGATATGGCGCAAAAAGTAATTGTAGTTGGATCTAATGACTTACAGTCACTATATGTTGCCAATAATGTTTGTTCTGCAGTTGAATATTTCCGAAAATTAGGTGGAAGTGTTGGTGTAGCTGGTATAGTTATCAATAGAGATGATGGAACTGGAGAGGCAAAGAAATTTGCTGAAAAAGTTGGAATTCCTGTACTCAGTACTATACCTGCTGACGATGATATAAGAAGGAAATCTGCGATGTATCAAATTATTGGTACAAAGCAAAGCCAGTGGGGAACACTTTTTGAGACATTAGCTTCCAATGTAGCAGATGCGCCTCCTGTAAGACCAAAGACACTAAATCAAGATCAATTATTGGGATTATTTGATGGTGGTGAGACAGGAGCAGGTTTCACATTAGTGCCTGCAACTGATGCTGACATGCGCGGTAAATTTTCAAAACCAAAAAAATCTTTAGAAGTAATTTATGACAAAGTTTGAGAGATAATACAGGTTCTATTAATGAGTACTGAAATAAAATATGATCAAACAAATGAGGTGAAATTGACTGAAGCAAGTCAAAATTCAATAGAAGATTTAGAGATACCCGCCAAGCCTGTTTCATCTGGGTGTCATTCAAAGCTCAATAAAGAAAAGTCTATAAAGTCCTTAAATAGTAAAAATGAAATATTAGACAAATTTAGAAAAGATTATCCACTTGGGCCGCATGATAAACCGCAAAGTATGTGTCCAGCTTTTGGATCTTTACGTGTTGGCTTGAGAATGAGAAGAGTTGCTACAATTTTATCAGGATCTGCATGTTGTGTTTATGGTTTAACTTTTGTTTCACATTTTTATGGAGCAAGAAGATCGGTGGGTTATGTTCCTTTTAGCTCAGAAACACTTGTATCTGGAAAATTATTTGAGGATATAAGAGATTCGGTTCATAAAACTGCTGATCCTTCAAAATATGACGCAATTATTGTAACAAATTTATGTGTCCCAACAGCATCTGGTGTTCCATTAAGGTTACTTCCAAAGGAAATAAATGGTGTAAGAATTATTGGTATTGATGTTCCTGGCTTTGGTGTCCCAACCCATGCAGAGGCAAAAGATGTTCTAGCAGGAGCTATGCTTAATTATGCTAGAAAAGAAGCAGAGAAAGGACCTGTTGCAACACCTCTTTCAGGAAAGTCTGATAGACCAACTGTCGCTTTATTAGGTGAAATGTTTCCTGCTGATCCAATTGGAATAGGAGGAATATTATCTTATTTAGGTTTAGCTGCAGGGCCTGTTGTACCATGTCGTGAATGGAGAGAATTATACGGCGCTTTGGATTGTTCATTAGTTTCAGCTATTCATCCCTTTTATACTGCTTCAATAAGAGAGTTTGAAGAAGCTGGAAGACCAATTTTAGGTTCAGCCCCAGTTGGAACTGAAGGAACTGATGACTGGATTCAATCAGTAGGAGAAATTTTAAACATTAAAAAGAATATGATTTCAACATGTAAAAATGAAATTATACCAAAAATAAAAGAAGGTCTAAAATTAAATAAGATTAAAGGAACAATAACGCTTTCCGGTTATGAAGGGTCTGAATTACTTGTTGCGCGTCTTCTTACTGAAAGTGGAGCTAAGATACCTTATGTTGGAACGGCATGCCCAAAGACTAAATGGTCACAAAAAGACAAGGAATGGCTAGAGGCAAAGGGAACTATGGTTAAATTCAGAGCTAGTTTGGAAGACGATTGTGCCGCAGTTGAAGCAATCAAGCCGAATTTAGCGATTGGCACTACTCCTGTAGTCCAAAAAGGTAAAGAATTAGGAATACCTTCTTTATATTTTACAAATTTAATTTCAGCTCGTCCTTTAATGGGTGTTGCTGGAGCCGGAAGTCTAGCACAAGTAGTAAATGCAGCAATGAAAAATAAAAAAAGAATGGCAAATATGAAAAGCTTTTTTTCCGGAGTAGGGAAAGATGATACATCAGGTATTTGGGAAAAAAGCCCAAATTTAAAGCCTCAATTTCGGGAACATAATTTGAAAAAAATTGAAAAAAGAAAAAAAGCTGCAAAAGCAGCGGAGATGATTTAATGCTAATTCAAGATCATGATAGAGCTGGTGGATATTGGGGGTCTGTATATGCTTTTTGTGCAATAAAAGGTCTCCAAGTTGTAATTGATGGACCTGTTGGATGTGAGAATTTACCCGTGACATCTGTTTTGCATTATACTGACGGATTACCACCTCATGAATTACCAATAGTAGTTACTGGATTAGCAGAAGAAGAGTTAGGACGTGAAGGAACCGAAGGTTCTATGAAACGTGCATGGAAAACTTTAGATCCAGCATTGCCGTCTGTAGTTGTTACAGGATCAATTGCAGAGATGATTGGTGGTGGAGTAACTCCTGAGGGAACAACCATTCAAAGGTTTCTTCCTCGCACAATTGATGAAGATCAATGGCAGTCAGCTGACAGAGCCATGACATGGATTTTTACTAATTTTGGACAAACAAAAGGTAGAATGCCTAAAGAAGCTAAAAGAGAGGAGGGGTCAAAACCAAGAGTAAATATTTTAGGCCCCATGTATGGAACATTTAATATGCCGTCTGATTTAGCTGAAATAAGAAGGTTAGTAGAGGGTATAGGAGCAGAAATAAATATGGTTTTTCCCCTAGGTAGTCACCTAGCTGATGCTAATAAATTAGTAAATGCAGATGTAAATGTTGTTTTATATAGAGAGTTTGGAAGAGGTTTGGCGGAAGTTCTTGATAAACCTTATCTACAAGCACCAATTGGAATAGACTCTACTACTAAATTTTTACGTAAATTAGGAGAATTATTAAAACTAGATCCCGAACCATTTATTGAGCAAGAAAAACATTCAACAATAAAACCTGTTTGGGATTTATGGAGATCTGTAACTCAGGATTTTTTTGCAACTGCAAGCTTTGGAATAGTTGCAAATGAAACATATTCACGTGGAATTCGTAATTTTTTAGAAAACGATTTGGGATTACCTTGTAGTTTCGCAGTAGCAAGAATTTCAGGAAAAAAAACCAATAATGACGAAGTAAGATCATTAATAAGGGATAAAAGACCTTTAGTATTAATGGGGTCAATTAATGAAAAAATGTACTTGGCTGAATTAAAAAATGGTTTTGGCCCTAGCCCATCATTTATACCTGCAAGTTTTCCAGGTGCTGCAATAAGAAGATCTACGGGAACACCAATGATGGGATATGCAGGAGCGACTTATTTGCTTCAGGAGGTATGTAATAGTTTATTTGATTCTCTTTTTCATATTCTGCCATTGGGGTCGGATATGGATGAAGTCGATGCGACACCTACAAATTTAAAGAGGGATTTTCCTTGGGATAAAGATGCTCAAGAATTTTTGGACAAAATTGTCCAAGAGCATCCAGTTATAACAAGAATATCAGCAGCAAAGAACTTAAGAGATGAAGCAGAAAGATCTGCTTTAGCAGAGGGTGACGAACGAGTTGTTTTAGAAACAATAAAGAAAATAAGAAATAAAAAATTATAGTAAGAAAGGAAACGGGGAGAAAGAAAAATGAAACAATCAGCAGTTAGAGATTTTAGTGTTTCAGAATATAGGAAAACTATAAAATTTGAATATAGAGTTTATTTTGCGCTCATTTTTTTAATTTCAATTCCATTAGCTACTTTTGCATGGATAGCTTGCTTAACTATGAACATCTTTAAATTAAAGACTGTGCAAAATGAGGGCATTTTTAAAAGGGCATGGGGTCATGCGCAAGTAATAACCCCAATGATATTTACCGCATGATTGTGGTTAACGAAATTCGATGGCTTAGCTATCGAATAGTTCTGAGCCATGAGGGCTCAGAAAATCAACCCTACGAGAAATCGTGGGATCAGTCGAAAACAATCCGGAGGATTAAACATGGCTGGAAATAACGACCTGTCATTATCAGGTTTAACAGAGGACCAAGCACAGGAACTTCATAGTGTTTATATGAGCGGTCTTTGGACATTCACACTTATGTGTGTTTTAGCTCATATTGCAACATGGATTTGGCGTCCTTGGTTCTATTTCAGTTAAAGGAGAATTAAATGAGTCAATTTTATAAAATATGGCTGATTTTTGACCCACGTAGAGTGTTCGTGGCTCAAGGCGTATTTCTCTTTTTATTAGCAGCGTTAATTCATTTAGTGCTGCTAAGCACAGAACACTTCAATTGGTTTGAGGCAGCAGCGAAGGCAGCAGGCTAAGCCAATTTAAAGTGGCCGTGGGCGGGCTCCCCCCCAAACAACCCGCCTACGGCAAATTAAATGTAGAATTATTGGATGTAAATGAAAAAAATGAAGAATTTTAATAGGAGGTCGCGAGATGGCATTACTCAGTTTTGAGAGAAAGTATCGTGTTCCCGGAGGCACCTTAATCGGAAGAGACTTATTTGATTTTTGGGTAGGTCCTTTTTATATTGGCTTTTTTGGTCTAATGACCATATTTTTTGCCTCATTAGGTACTTTACTTATCTTATGGGGAGCCGCTTTACAGGGAACTTGGAATCCTTTCCTTATAAGTATTAATCCACCAGCCTTGGAGTATGGGTTACAGTTTGCACCATTGAGAGATGGAGGATTATGGCAAATAATTACTATATGTGCACATGGTGCATTTATTGCGTGGTTATTGAGAGAAGTTGAAATTTGTAGAAAATTAGGTATTGGATTTCACATACCAGTTGCATTTGGCGTTGCAATATTTGCATATACTTCGTTAGTTGTAATAAGGCCAGTGTTGATGGGTGCATGGGGACATGCATTTCCATACGGAATTTTTTCTCATCTAGATTGGGTTTCATACACAGGATACGCATATATTAATTTTCATTTTAATCCAGCACATTGGGTTGCAATTACATTTTTCTTTACGACAACTCTTGCCCTTTCTCTTCATGGTGGGTTGATATTATCTGCAGCAAACCCCGAGAAAGGAAAGGAATCTAAAACACCAGATCATGAGGATACGTATTTCAGAGACTTTATAGGTTATTCAATTGGAACTTTAGGAATCCACAGAATAGGATTGTTACTAGCTTTAAATGCAGGATTTTGGTCAGCAGTATGTATATTGATTTCAGGTCCGGTATGGATATTTCCTGAGGGTTCTAGTTGGGTTGAGTGGTGGAATTGGTGGCCAAGATTGACCACATTCTCTGATGCTCAATATCAAGAAACAATGAACTTTATTAATAGTCTCGAATGGACGCAGTAGGAGGTTTATGATGGCAGAATATCAAAATATTTTTACACAAGTCCAAGTAAAGGGTCCACCTGAAATGGGAATGGACGAGACTGGAGAATTATCAAGTGAAAGAACAAAAACAACTAGAAATAATACTTGGCTGGGTTATTTAGGTAATGCTCAGCTTGGCCCCATCCATTTGGGTATGTTTGGTGTTGTTTCGATATATTTGTTCTTTGTTTGGTTTTTTCTTGTTGGATTTGGAATGCTTCAACAAGTCAATTTTGACTTTGCTCTTTTTATAAGAACCTTATTTTGGTTATCACTTAATCCTCCACCAGAAGAGTATGGATTATCATTTCCACCAATAAACGATGGTGGATTGTATATGATTGCAAGTTTTTGTTTGCTATTTTCTGTACTAAGTTGGTGGATAAGGTCTTACTTAAGGGCTCATGAATTAGGTATGGGAAAACATATTTGTTGGGCTTTTGCTGCAGCAATATGGTTGTTTTTGGTAATTGGATTATTTAGACCTATCGCAATGGGTTCATGGTCTGAAATGGTTCCCTACGGTATTTTTCCTCATCTAATTTGGACTAATAATTTGTCTGTTGCTTGGGGTAATCTCTTTTATAATCCTTTTCATGCTTTATGTATTGTTTTTTTGTATGGATCAGCCCTATTATTTGCAATGCATGGTGCCACAATATTAGCAACATCCAGACTTGGTGGAGATCGTGAGTTAGAGCAAATTTATGATCGAGGAACTGCATCTGAAAGAGCAGCGTTGTTCTGGAGGTGGACAATGGGATTTAATGCATCAATGGAAGGAATTCATCGTTGGGCATGGTGGTTTGCAGTACTTGTGCCTATTACTGGAGGAATTGGAATTCTACTTACCGGTACTGTTGTGGATGACTGGCGATATTGGGCAATAGAACACGGGTTTGCTACTGAAATAGAATATTCAGTACCTGAATCTACATTGTTAGGAGATTAATCATGGAACCATTTTTTTCAAATTTTGATATAGCTCAACTAAGTCTTTACCTATTCTGGGCTTTTTTCATTGGTTTAGTGATTTATCTTCAAAGGGAAAACATGCGAGAGGGATACCCATTAGAGAATGAGCAATCTAATACTGCCCATAATCAAGGAATGTATCCTGTACCAACACCTAAAACGTTTAAGCTCATGCATGGACGGGGAGAAGTAAGTGTTCCCAATAATGTAGGAGAAACGAGAAAATTAAAGCTCGAAATTAAAAATGTCGCAAATGGATCACCATTATTTCCAAGTGGTGATCCAATGGATGACGGCTTAGGGGCTGCTGCATGGACAGAAAGAAGAGATGTACCAGAACTGGATGGTCATGGAAAACCAAAGATCAGACCTATGAGTAGTCTAAAAGGTTTTGAGGTTTCTGCAGGAAGAGACCCTAGAGGAATGGACGTGGTCTCGGCAGATAAAGTCGTGGTTGGACAGGTAATAGATATGTGGATTGATGTGCCTGAGCAGTTGGTAAGATATCTAGAAATAGAATTAAAAGATAAATCAAAACGGTTATTACCTATGCCTTTATCAAAAATAAATAGTAAGTCTGTAGATGTTCATTCTTTATATGGGAAACATTTTAAAAAAGTTCCTTCTATAAAAAAACCAAAAGAGGTAACTATGCTTGAAGAAGAAAAAGTAAGTGCTTATTACACTGGTGGAAAACTTTATGCTTCTTATGATAGATTAGTCTCACCAGTTTAGACTATTGAAAATAATAGGAGAGAAAATATATCTCTCCTATTATTAAAAGGGGGAAAAATGTCAGAAACAAAGATATTAGACACTGTTAATTTTCCATCAGATTTAAAAAAATTATCTGATTTTGAACTTAAAAAATTGGCTAACGAGTTAAGGCAAGAGACTATCTCAATTGTATCTAAAACAGGTGGACATCTAGGTTCAAGCCTAGGGGTTGTAGAGTTAACCGTTGCCATACATTCTGTATTTAATACTCCATTTGATAAATTAATATGGGATGTAAGTCATCAATGTTATCCTCATAAAATCTTAACTGGTAGAAGACAAAGTATGATGACACTAAGACAAGACAAAGGTTTATCAGGTTTTACAAAGAGATCTGAAAGTGAGTTTGACCCATTTGGTGCAGCTCATTCTTCAACATCTATTTCTGCAGCATTAGGATTTACTGTGGCTCGAGATTTAGGGTCAGGTGTGGGAGACTCTATTGCAGTGATAGGTGATGGTTCAATAAGTGCAGGAATGGCATATGAAGGTTTAAATAATGCTGGTTCCGAAGGACGTAGGCTATTTGTGATTTTAAACGATAATGAAATGTCAATAGCACCTCCAGCTGGTGCAATGTCAAAATATTTATCAAGTTTATATGCAAATAATGAATTTTATAGTCTAACTCAACTAGCCGAGGGATTAGCAAAAAATCTACCTGGTCCATTACAAGAAGGTGCTAGACGTGCAAAAAGTATAATTACAGGTCTTGCATCTGGTGGTACTTTCTTTGAAGAATTAGGATTTTCCTATCTTGGTCCTATAAATGGTCATGATTTAGATCAATTGTTACCTGTATTAAGATCAGTAAAGGCGCGAGCAAAAGGGCCTATTTTGATTCATTGTGTTACTAAAAAAGGAAAGGGCTATTACCCAGCAGAAAGTTCTGCTGATAAATATCATGGAGTATCAAAATTTGATATAATTTCTGGAGAACAAAGTAAATCCAAGCCAAACGCTCCTTCCTACACTTCTGTATTTGGAAAAGCTTTAGTTAGTGAAGCTTCTAGAGATCATCGTATTGTAGCAGTGACAGCTGCCATGCCTTCTGGTACGGGGATAAATCTTATGCAAAAGGAATTTCCCCAAAGGACATTTGATGTTGGTATTGCAGAGCAGCACGCTGTTACATTTGCTGGTGGAATGGCTGCTGGGGGCTTAAAGCCATTTTGTGCAATATATTCTACTTTTTTACAAAGAGGATATGATCAAATTGTTCATGATATAGCTTTACAAGGATTACCAGTTAGGTTTGCAATAGATAGAGCGGGTTTAGTTGGTGCAGATGGAGCTACTCACGCAGGTTCTTACGACATAGCATATTTGTCAAACTTACCTGGTTTTGTTGTTATGGCTGCTGCAGATGAGTTAGAATTAATGAATATGGTTGCAACTGCAGCATCTTATAATGATGGTCCAATAGCATTTAGATATCCAAGAGGAGAAGGAGTAGGGATAGACCTTCCAGAAAAAGGGACCCCCCTAGAAATTGGAAAAGGTCGCATCATAAAGGATGGAAAAAGTGGGGTTGCAGTTCTAAATTTTGGAGCCCATTTGAAAGAAGTAAAAGAAGCTTCTGAAGTTTTACTTCAAGCTGGTATTGATATAACCGTAGCTGATGCTAGGTTCGCTAAACCACTTGATGAAGAACTTGTAACTAATTTAGCTAAAAATCACTCTGTTCTAATTTCTATTGAAGAAGGAGCTATTGGAGGTTTTGGCTCTCATTTATCAAATTATTTAAGTGAATCTGGATTATTAGATGATGACTTGAAATTTAGGGCAATGTTTCTTTGTGATAAATTTATAGATCAAGGAAAACCTGAAAACATGTATAAAGAAGCTGGTTTAGGTGTTCAGGATATAATAGATAAAGTTAAGAAATTAATGGGTGTATCTGTAGTTAAATTTAAAAACAACAATCTGTCAGCTTAAAAAGTAGATATTTATCTAAAAACTATCCTAATATCTCCATTGAATGCTCTTGCATATAAATTTTAAACCATTCTGTGAAAATTGTAGGATTCTTTTCTATTTCTTTTAAAACTGACAATATTTTTATCCATTTTGTAGACTTCACTTCTTGCGGATTTGGATCTATAATTAAGTCAAAATTTTTTGGAATTTCAGCAATAAAAACACTCACTACTTCGTGCTCTATAAGGTCGTTCCCAACATCTGCTTTATATTCAATTTCTTTGCAAAACTTCAAATCCAAAGATTTTATATTAAGCTCTTCTTCAAGCCTTCTTATTGCACATGTATAAGAACTTTCTTCCCAATGAGGATGAGTACAAACGGTATTAGCCCAAAGATTTGGACTATGATATTTGCACGCAGCTCTCTGTTGCAATAATATTTCATTATTTCTTTTTACAAAGACAGAAACGGCTGGATGCTTTAAACCTTTTTTATGTACTTCTAACTTATCTACAGGAGATAATACATCGTCTTGCCAGGCAGCAATTTGCTGGTTCATGTTGTGGCTCTTATCAAACCAGTCAAATGAAGTAAATTCTTAATCATTATTTTCAAATGAGCAAAAGGTTTTTTTGTAACTAACTTTTTATTCATATAAGATTCAAATGTTAATCTTTGTACATCTTCGTCTTTGCATAAACTTACAAATCTTTCCCTTCTGTCGTCTGATCTGTAGTAAGCATTTTGCATAGCTTCCAAGACTCTAAATACAGTTTTGTGTTCAGACATAAATCTTTTTCTGGCTAATTTTAATAATTTTGGATTTTTATATTTTATGCACTCATTAACTGCATATGCAGCTTCTTGGCCTCCAATCATTGCATAATAAATACCTTCTCCAGATGAAGGTGCAACCACCCCTGCAGCATCACCAGCTAATACTAGATCTTTACCATTATCCCAGTTATCAAGAGGTTTTAACGGTATTGGAGCACCCTCTTTTCTAATTGTATTACATTTGTCTAAACCAGAGGCTTCTCTTATTTTTGCAGTAGCCTCTTTAAGATCGAAACCATTCCTTCCAGTTCCCATACCAACACTAGCAGATTTTCCATGTGGGAATACCCAGCCATAAAAATCAGGTGATATTCTTCCGTCATAGATTACATCGCATCTGTCTGGATCATATATACCTCCTTTTGGTGCCTCAATAATTTCATGATAGGCAATAACATAAGGGATACTTTTACCTCCTGGCATTTCTGATCTCGCTACATCTGATCTAGCTCCATCAGCTCCAATAATAAATCTAGATTTTAATTCAATTTCCTCTCTCGTTTTTTTATCTTTAAAAAAAACAGAAACAAGATCGTTTTCATTCGTTCTTTCTATCCTTAAAAAAGTACCAGTAAAGCGTTTTGCTCCTTTATTACTTGCGCGATTTCGAAGAAATTCATCAAAATTTTCTCTTTCAACCATTCCTACATAACCATTTTCTATAGGTATATCTACCATACGAGATGTAGGAGAAATCATTCTTGCTGTCTTTATTTTTGCAACTATTTGACTGTCAGGAATATTAAAATCACGAATAAGTCTAGGTGGTACTGCTCCACCACATGGTTTAATTCTACCTTCTCTATCAATAAATGCAACTTTTCGATTTTGAAGAGCTAGCTCTGTAGCTGCTGTTGCTCCAGATGGTCCTCCACCAATTATAACAGTATCATAAATCATTTTATATCTTCACTATAACGTTAGTTTTGTTTTAGCGGGTATTGTAATTAGTCTAGTAGCAAGAGCAGCAGATGCCAAGAATAAAATTCCTTCAATTGTAAATATTATTCCATATGAAAAAGCTACATCTTTTGTAATACTTTGTAAAACATCTACAAATAAAGTAGAAAATATCATTGCATTTCCAGCTGCTATGGCTTGACCAGCTCCCCATAAACCCATTCGTGTGCCTTCACGTTGTTTAATTCCATATCCTGCGAGCTCCATCATTGAACCGATTGCGCCTACCGCAAAATTACCATTAAAGAAACCCAATAATGCAACAGAATACTTTAAGACATCTTTTGAAGGAGAAATTTGTCCCAATAGGGCAATTAAAATAAGTGCTGATCCAGACCCGACACATCCAAAAAGTACCCAAAATCTTAAAGAACCAAACTTAACACCTGTTACCAAAAGGCCAACAATTATCATTCCCAATAAAATTCCACTTTGATGATAACCTGTAAGTTGAGTAGATTCACCTACTGAGAAATTAAAAATTAATCCAGCATAAGGTTCAAGTATTGGTTCTTGCATAAAATATGCAGTCATAGATAAAAAGACAAATATGGTAAACCATCTCGTATTTGGCTCTAGTAATACTTGTTTAAGACCCTGAAAGAAAGTAACCTCAACTGGTTCAAGGTGTTTGTTAATTTTTGGTTTAAAAGTTCTTTCTAGTTTATAAAGTGTTATAAAAGATATAATAATCCAAAACAGGCTTATAACGGTTACAATCTTCAATAACTTTTCAATAGTATATGGATCAATGATTTTTCCAACGAATATTGCTGTAAAAGCTGCTCCAAAAATCATCATTATCCAAGTTATGGTAGCTGCAGCAGCCTTTTTCCTATAATCAGTTCTAGTTGCTAAAAAAGCTAATAAAGAAGTACCAGATGCACCAACACCTATTCCTATTAAGGTGTAAGCAAAAATTGATAATACCAAACCTAGTAGGTAATTTTTTGGAATTAGTAAAATACCTAAACATGCTAATATTGATCCAAGGCATAATATAATTACACCTGTAATGATCCAAAAAGTTCTATTACCACCTTTATCAGATAAGAAACCCCAGTTTGGCCTACTTATTTGGATAAAATAATGTAATGCTAAAAGAAGACCGGGAATTATTTGTAATAATGAAAGTTCTACAACCATAACTCTGTTAAAGGTTGAGGCTGCAATAGATACCAATGATCCTAATGCCATTTGGATAAACCCCAATCTGATTATTCCAAACCACGAAAGGTACATATTCAAAAATATCCTAAACCAATAGCACTAATCATCATCCCTATAACATATGAAAGTACCCCAGTTCCGTTATACCAAGGAACTAATTTTTTTGGATTTTTGAGCATTTTTGACATGGCAACAATTTGGGTGCAAAGCAAAATAAATATTATGAAAGCAATAAAATACATTTTTAATTGAACAAATATGCCAATTACCACAATTTGTGCTAAGGTCATAATTAAACAAGATAATAATCCTGCTTTTTTAGGACCAAGTGTAACTGGAAGTGAATTAATTCCAAGCTTTTGATCTCCCTCAATTGCCTTAAAGTCATTAAGGACCATGATACCATATGCTCCAAAGGCATAAAATCCGGCTACTAATAGTATGGTTATTGAAGGAAATTGAGATGTTAAAATGGCTACCCCGGTAAACCAAGGCAATCCTTCATAACAAAGAGCCACAATACCTGGACCAATGATACCAGAACGTTTTAGTCTCAGTGGTTCTGCAGAATATGCCCAAGCGCATGAGATTGCAATTACCGTAGCAATAAATCCCCAAAAACCTAAAAACCATGAAACAACAATCCCTATAATTGACATAAATACGGCTATCCAAAACCCCCAACTTCCTGGCACTTTACCTGAAGGAATAGGTCTGCTGGGTTCATTGATTGCATCTACTTCTTTATCACACCAATCGTTAATTGCTTGGCTCATGCCACAAACTATTGGCCCCGATAAAATTAATCCAATTAATAATATGATTGATGTATCTAATGAAATATTTGAGCTTGATACTGCCCCACATAAAAATGCCCACATAGGAGGAAACCAGGTAATAGGTTTTATTAGTATAATAATTGATGATATGGATGGAAAAGTTTTATGCTGATAGTTTTCTGTGGAGTTCATTTTAAATCATTAAGTTGAAGAAATAGTACGTGATTATAAAAGATTATGTTTCCTAAGTTTAACATAAAGACTTTGACGAGATAGGTGGAGCATTTCAGCAGTAGCCACTCTATTATTTTTAGTCATTTCTAGAGCAGTTTCTATACAAATTTTTTCGACAATATCACTTGTATCTGCAACTAAATCTTTTAAAGGAGCAGAACCTACTAATTTCGTAATTTTTCTTGTTGCTTTTTCGCTGACTACATTATCACTAGTATTTATCTCATTTTCATTTGGTTTGTAAGAAATTATGAAACAAATATATTCTCCAAATTTTGTTGAAGTATAAGTGCTAGAAATTTCAATATCAGTTCTAATGTCAAAATTAGAAATGAGTTGTGTTTTAAAAGGCATGGTAGAGCCATTCTCTAAAGTAGCTTCTATTAGTACTTTGAGGTCTACTATTCCTCTTGCTAAAAATTCAGAAAATGGTCTATCAATTATTAATTGTTGATTTTCGCTTTTGCATAAAGAGAGAAAGCTGTCATTCACATATTTTATAATTCCCATTTTATTTGTAAAAACAATTCCATCACGTGTTTTTTCATAAAACTTATTCAAAATATTAATAAATTCATTTTCTGATGAATCTTCTTTTAATGTTTTCTCTAACCTTACTATAATACATATTTCGTTCTCTGCTCTAAACACAGACGAGTGTAAGATAATATTATTTTTATTCTTTTCATTTATGTAAACAAAATCAGACTTATTAATTTTGTCAGATTTTAATTTTTCGATAAATTCTTTTTCATTTTCATAGTTAAAAATTTTAGAAAGATTTATTCCAATTAATTTTTCTTTTTTTTGTTTTAGTAGTTTTGCAGCAGGATTATTTAAGTCCAAAATATTACCCAAGGATGCATCCAATATGACTAAGGCTTCTTCAGAAAACTCTATTAAAGCTTTATACTTAGTTTCAAAACTTCTAAATTTAGAATATTCTCTTTCTAATGCTAATTGTGAATTTACAAACCTCTTTTGTACTTCAGCAATTTGAGATAAATCATTTCCGATGAGTATTATATTTTTTTTATCTTCAGTTTTGAAACCTTTATACCTTACAGGAAATTCACCTGTATCTGTAGATACATGATTTAATTCAAACCCCTTTGTAGAAAGTATATTTATTTCAGTAAGGGAAGTAATCTGCAAATCAAGCTTTTCTTTACTTTCAATTGTTAAAAAATCAAAAATATTCTTATTTAACCAACTGTTTAGATTTTTATTTATATTTTTGTTAGGTAAATTAATTTTTAAAATTTTACCTTTTAGATCTATTAAGAGGTTTATGTCACCAATATTAGATATAATTCTTGAATACATTTCACTTGTAGAAACTAAAGTAGTATTTGTACCGTGATGTTTTAATTTATTAGCCACTAATTCAACACACTTGATTTTAACTTTATATAATTTTTAAAGAATTTTTATTGTATTTTAAATTTAGTTCGATCAAGACTTGTTCTATATTTTGTGAAACAAGATCAACTTTAAGTTTTTCATTGGTTTTTTTGTAGGTATTAACAAGGTTTCCACCTAACACAACAGGTACCTTTTTTTCTATAATATTTCTTATTTGGATAGTTAATTTGTTAATGTTATCAACCATGAAATTATTTGCAGAAGATATTCCAATAAATTCATAATGTTCGTTATAAAGTAAGTCCTCTAATTCTTCATTTTTATAGTCTAATGTTAAAAATGGTTTAGTACCAAAGCCTCGAAGTTTTCTTGTAGCTGCAATTCCACCATATGTATGATGCTCCCCTGTTGGGATAAGCATAAGTATTTTCGTATTGGAGGATTTAACTTTTAAATTTGCTAAATATTGGTGTTCCATTTTTGAATTTAAAAACTGTATTTTGCCTAAAGCAATTGTAACTTCTGAAAAAGTTATCTCATCAGAAACCCATTGGTCTCCAAGTCTTTTAGCAATTATTGGGAAGTATGAGTCTAAAATAAGTTCAATAGAACGACCATAATCTAAAAATTTTTTTATCAATTTTTCATTAGATTTGAGAGACTTAGATTTAATAAAAGTAAAGAGTTTATCTAGATCAGACTCAAAGTTAATAGCTGAAGTAGTTTTATTTTTTTCTATTAATTTTTCTAAGGTTTCTAAAACTAGTGGATTTACAATTGATATGTTATTTAAATTTTTTAACTCTTCAGTTGAGTTCATAACTATAACCTTTTAAATGCATCGATTCGCTAGTTAAAGGCAATAAGAAACTCAATTTAAATAATTTCAATAATTAACGAATTAAAAACATTATTTTTGTAATTTTAGTTTTAGTAGTTCATTTTATTTCTATTTATAATCACAATTATGTTTAATTTTAAAAAAATGTCAAAGATTATTGACATTATTGTATTTTATCAGATGTTTGGGATATTTTTATTTTTTTAAAAAAAAATTTTTTACAATAAAAATCAAAATATATTGGTTTTAATTGTTGTAATAATACAATTTATTTTTTTTACTAACTTTTAAAAAAAACAAAATAGTGTAAATTTTAGTTGACACTTTTTCTCACTTTATTACTCTCATAGATGCAAATCGATTAACCTAAAGGTTTTAACATGCAAAAAATGTCAGCTGGGAAAGAGCGCTCTCCTCAGCTTTATACACCAGATCAAAAAATTCGTAGAGATAAATCAGTATGGACAATGGTTCAAGCTGTTTTAGCACCTCTACAATTTCTTGTATGTTTTATTTCAATAGGCTTTGTTCTTAATTATTTGATTAACGGTACTGGCTATCAAATTGCCACTATTTCAATTATATCAAAAACAGTAATTTTGTATTTGATAATGGTTACTGGTGCGATTTGGGAAAAGGAAGTTTTTGGTCAATATCTTTTTGCATCTGCCTTTTTTTGGGAAGACATAGTAAGTTTTTTTGTCATAGCCATTCACACAGCATATCTGTTGGCTCTTATTTTGAATTTATTAAGTGCTGAACAATTAATGTGGTTAGCATTAGTAGCTTATTCTGCATACTTCATAAATGCCCTTCAATTTTTGATAAAATTCAAACTGGCCCGTATTCATTCAAAAAATGTTGAACAAATGGGGAAAGGTATAACAATTTGAATATTTCTTCTTCATTAAAAATAAAACAAGGATGCAGTAATGTCCCAATTCTAAAAGAAAAAGGACAGAATGAGGTTTTTTGTGGGTTAACTGGGATTATATGGTTGCATAGAAAAATTCAGGATGCTTTTTTTCTTGTTGTTGGTTCTAGGACTTGCGCACATCTTCTTCAATCAGCTGCAGGTGTAATGATTTTTGCTGAACCTCGTTTTGGTACAGCCATTTTGGAGGAAAAAGATCTTGCTGGTATGGCTGATGCCCAGGATGAACTTGATCTTCAAGTGGAAAAACTTTTAGAAAGAAGGCCTGAAATAAAACAATTATTTTTGGTTGGGTCATGCCCTTCAGAAGTAATTAAACTTGATTTGTCAAAGGCCGCAGAAAGATTAACGTTAAAATATGCTCCAAATGTAAGAGTTTTAAGCTATTCTGGATCTGGAATAGAAACCACCTTTACTCAGGGTGAGGATGCGTGTTTAGCATCAATAGTACCTACTTTAGAAAATACACCTTCAGAGGAATTAATTTTAGTAGGAGCTTTACCTGACATAGTAGAAGATCAATTTTTATCAATTCTCAAAAATTTTGGTATAACAAATGTATCTTCTTTTCCTAGTAGAACAAAAAATAATGCGCCTAAAGTAGGTAAAAATGTCAAGTTTATTTTAAGTCAGCCTTTTTTAGGGGATACCTGTGAAGCACTTGAAAAAAGAGGAGCTCATCACATTAAAGCACCATTTCCCTTCGGTGAAGAAGGAACTACCATGTGGCTGCAGGCCATAGCTCAAGAATTTAATGTAAGTCAAGATAAATTTGAAGAAGTTACAAATGGACCAAGAAATAGAGCATTAAAAGCATTAGAAAAAATTAAAAATAAACTATCTGGAAAAAGTGTTTTTTTCTTTCCAGATAGCCAACTAGAAATTCCTTTAGCTAGGTTTTTGGTTAGGGAATGTGGAATGGAAGCCTTAGAAGTTAGCTCTCCTTACATTAATAAAAAAATAGTTCTTTCAGATATGGAAATGTTACCTCAAGGACCAGTAATCTCTGAAGGTCAAGATGTAGATCTCCAAATTGAAAGGTGTAAAAGCCAAAAACCTGATTTAACTATTTGTGGAATGGGGCTTGCCAATCCATTAGAAGCTGAAGGTTTGGCTACTAAATGGTCCATAGAGCTAGTTTTTTCCCCAGTTCATGGATATGAGCAGGCAGGAGATCTTGCTTCCCTATTTTATCGACCTTTAAAGAGGAGAGAGGTACTTCAAATTTGAAACTTTCTGTTTGGACATATGAAGGACCTCCACATGTTGGTGCAATGAGAGTAGTTACTGCTATGAAAAATACTCATTATGTTTTGCATGCACCTCAAGGCGATACATATGCTGATCTATTGTTTACTATGATTGAAAGAAAAAACGCTAGGCCTCCTGTTACCTATACCACATTTAAGGCTAGGGATTTAGGTTCGGATACATCTGAAATATTTAAAAAAGCATGTAAGGACGCATATGATCGTTTCAAGCCTCAAGCACTAGTTGTAGGTGCATCTTGTACTGCAGAATTAATTCAAGATGATCCAGGAGGGCTAGCAGAAGCTCTTAACCTGTCAGTTCCTACTATTCCTCTAGAGTTACCCTCATATCAAAGAAAAGAAAACTATGGAGCATCAGAGACTTTTTATCAGATTATAAGAAAATTAGTAAAAAGTTCCAGTAAGACTGAGAATTTATCTTGTAATATTCTTGGACCAGCATCCCTTGGTTTTAGACACAGGGATGATATTATTGAAATTGAAAAGATCCTTAGTGGAATGGGTATAGAAATTAATTTAATAGCACCACTAGGTGCTTCTCCTGAGGATATTCAAAATAAAACGGCAAAGGCACATTTCAATGTTATGCTTTATCCTGAAATTGCTGAAACTGCGTGTAGATATTTAGAAAAGGAGTTTAATCAACCATATACTAAAACTATCCCTATTGGAATTGGGGCTACTAAGGCATTCATAAAAGAAATTTCTGATACTTTTGGACTTCAAAAAACAAATAATAATATAGAAACCTTGAGAGCTGATTGGTGGTCAAAATCAATTGACTCTACTTATTTTACTGGAAAAAGAGTTTATGTTTTTGGGGATGCAACTCATGTAAAATCATCTGTCAAAATCGCTAATGAAGAAATGGGTTTTGAGGTTGTGGGACTTGGTTGTTATAATAGAGAGTTTGCTAGAGATATAAGAGCACTTGGTAAAGAACTAGATTTAGAGTCTCTTATTACTGAAGATTATCTTGAGGTAGAGGCAGAAATTCAAAGGCTTCAACCAGAATTAATTCTAGGAACACAAATGGAGAGGCATATAGGTAAAAGGTTGGGCATACCTTGCGCTGTAATATCTGCTCCTTTTCATGTCCAGGACCATCCCGCTAGGTATTCACCACAAGTAGGGTGGGAGGGTGCTAATGTCATATTTGATACATGGGTACATCCTTTAGTTATGGGACTAGAAGAGCATCTTCTTCATATGTTTAGGGAAGACTTTGAATTTAATGATAATGCTGGACCTAGTCATTTGGGCGGTCACTCCAATATGGAATTAAATTCCAATATGAAAAAAACAGAACCTAAATATACGATTGAAGAGATTATTTGGGAAAAAGATGCAGAACTTGAACTTAAGAAAATACCATTTTTTGTTAGAGGTAAAGCAAGAAGAAATACAGAAACTTTTGCCAAGGATAAGGGGCTAAGTTCTATTTCAACAGAGACTTTATATGAGGCTAAGGCACATTATGCTAGATAAAACTCTAAGCAAAAATAAACCAAAAAATTACAAATTTGTAATAATTACATTAGATTCTCATAGCGCAGGCCCGGTAGCAAGAGTTCAAGCAAAATTAAAGCCGTATTTTCCTACTTTGGAGATAACTGTTCATGCTGCAGCTGAATGGGCTGAAAATCCAAAATCATTAGAAATAGCTAAAAACGATATATTAAATGCTGATATAATTATAGCTAATTTGCTTTTTTTAGAGGAGCATGTCAGAGCAATATTACCAACTCTGAAAACTAAAAGAGAAAATTGTGATGCATTGGTAGGTTGTATCTCATCAAAAGAGGTTGTTTCTTTAACAAGAATGGACAGACTCGATATGAGCAAACCTACCAGCGGTTTTTTATCTTTATTAAAAAAACTAAGGGGAAGTAATAAGTCAGGGAAACCAGCTAGTGGGAAAAGGCAGATGTCAATACTTAGGAGATTGCCTAAGATATTAAGATTTATTCCTGGAAAAGCTCAAGATGTGCGCTCTTATTTTCTCACAATGTTATATTGGTTGGGTGGCTCAGATGACAATGTTGAGTCAATGATAATTTATTTATGTCAAAAATATGGGAAATTAGAAAGTAAAAGTAATTTAGTAGCCAAACCACCTATTGAATATCCAGAAACTGGGCTCTACCACCCTAAACTGAAGAAAAGAGTTTCTACTAGCATAAAAGATTTGCCTTCAAAAAAAGATAGTGTTGGGAAAGTGGGTATTTTGTTGATGAGATCATATGTCTTATCCGGGGACACTGCACATTACGATGCCGTAATTAGTGAGTTAGAAAGTATGAATCTGCAGGTAATACCTGCGTTTTCTGCCAGCTTAGATTCTCGTCCGGCTATTAATGAATTCTTTTATGTTAGTGATCAACTTAATGTTGATTGTATTCTGTCTTTAACAGGATTTAGTTTGGTTGGAGGTCCTGCATATAATGATAGTAAGGCTGCAGAGGATATTCTCTCTAAATTGGATGTTCCATATATAGCTGCACATGCTTTAGAATTTCAAACTCTTCCAAATTGGCAGGAAAATGATATAGGCTTAGGTCCTGTGGAAACCACAATGTTAGTTGCTTTACCTGAAATTGATGGTGCTATTGCACCGACGGTTTTTGGAGGTAGAATGGCTCATGGACTAGAAATGCAACCTTCAATAGAAAGGGTCAAAAGCTTATCATCAAAAGTCCAAAAATATGTAAATCTGAGAAACAAAAATTTAAAAGATAAGAAGTTATCTATAGTGCTATACGGTTTTCCACCAAATGCTGGTGCAATAGGAACTGCAGCATATCTAGATGTTTTTCAGTCTCTCTTCAATACACTAAGTAGATTAAAAGAGGAAGGGTATAGTGTTGACCTACCTTCTAATGTTGATGAATTAAAAAAATCTATACTTAACGGAAATAAGGATCAATATGGTCAAGAGGCAAATGTCTATAAAAGAATTTCTGCTGATGATATAGTGTTGAATGAACCTTTTTTGAAAGATATTGAAAAAACTTGGGGACCAGCGCCAGGAAAACAACAATCTGACGGCTCTGGTCTATTTATTTTAGGTGAGAAATTTGGTAATATTTTTGTAGGTATACAGCCAGCCTTTGGTTATGAAGGGGATCCTATGCGTCTTCTTTTTGAAAAAGGTTTTGCTCCTACGCATGCCTTTTCAACATTTTATAGATTTATTAAAAATGAATTTGAAACGGATGCAATAATTCATTTTGGTATGCATGGAGCTCTTGAATTCATGCCTGGAAAAAAATCTGGAGCAAGTGAAAGTTGTTGGCCTGATAGATTAATTGGAAATATTCCAAATATTTATATTTATGCAGCAAATAATCCAAGTGAGGGGTCTCTAGCCAAACGAAGATCTAATGCAGTTATTATTTCTCATCTAACCCCACCCTTATCTAAAGCTGGTTTATACAAAGGCTTATTAGAATTAAAAGAATCTTTGATACAATTGAGACAAGAAAATAATGGAACAAAAAATTTGGCTGATCTTAAACAACTGATCAAAGATCAAGCAGAGGCCCTTGAAATTAAATTTGATAATAATTTTGAATTGTTACAGTCAAAGTTATACGAATTAGAGGAGGCACTTATTCCAGAGGGACTACATGTAATTGGATCACCTCCCTCTGATAATGCTCGTGATAGTTATCTAAGTGTAATTCCTGGAATAGAAGACCAAAAGGATCGTGAGTACTATGATCATTTATTAACTGCTGATACAGAAATTAAGGGGTTAATTAATGCACTCAAAGGTAAATATATAAAACCGGTACCTGGCGGAGATATTATACGTTCTCCTGAAATACTTCCTACAGGAAGGAATATGCATGCATTTGATCCGTTTAGAATGCCTACTATCTTTGCAATGCAAGAAGGCAAAAACCAAACAAAAGCGTTATTGGAAGCACAAATAAAAATACCAGAAACTGTCGCCATGGTTCTTTGGGGTTCAGATAATATCAAAACAGATGGGGGGTCAATTTCTCAGGCTATGAATTTGCTTGGTGCTAAACCATTTTTTGATGATTATGGAAGACTTTCTGGCGCTAAACTTATTTCATTGGAAGAATTAGGTAGACCAAGAATTGACGTCTTGATGACTTTATCTGGTATTTTTAGAGATTTACTTCCATTACAAATCAAAATGTTGGCAGATGCATCCAAAAAAGCAGCATTAGCAGACGAACCAGTTGAAATGAATTTTGTAAAAAGAAATACAATGGCTTTTATTGATAAGTATGATTTCACAATTGATCAAGCAGTGCTAAGAGTTTTTTCTAATGCAGAGGGTACATATGGGTCTAATGTAAATCATTTGGTAAGTTCAGCTACTTGGGATCAGGAAGATCAATTAGCAGATACATATGAAAATCGTAAAAGTTATGCTTACGATTTTAAAGGAAAATGTTCGAGGCAAACAAAGCTTCTTCAGGCAATTTTAGAAGTTGTTGATTGTACTTATCAAAATTTGGAAAGTGTAGAATTGGGTGTAACTACTGTAGATCATTATTTTGATACTTTAGGAGGCATAACTCGGGCGGTAAAAAGGGCTAGAGGTGAGGAAACACCAGTATTTATAGGTGATCAAACAAGAGGAGGGTCTAAGGTAAGAGCGTTGTCTGATCAGATTGCACTTGAAACACGTTCAAGATCTTTGAATCCTAAGTGGTTTGAACCATTGCTTAAGCATGGTTACGAAGGTGTAAAGCATATCGAAAGTCAAGTTACAAATACACTTGGTTGGTCAGCTACTACTGGACAAGTGGAACCATGGGTTTACGGAAAGCTATCAGAAACATTTATTTTAGACGAGGATATGAGAAGAAGACTTGCTTCTCTTAATCCAGCAGCAAGTCTTAGAGTTGCAAACAGACTAATGGAAGCTCATGATAGGTCATATTGGGAACCAGATGAAGAAACCTTAGAAGCTTTAAAAGATTCACTTGCGGAATTAGAGGATAATCTTGAAGGAGTAAAACTAGCAGCTGAATGAAATAATTAACAATAAAATAATTAATTTAGTATATGGAGAATTAAAATGAGCCCTTTGGATAGCAATAAACAGGTTCCAAATCTTCGAGGAGAGGATGGAGAAGGATCAGTTCAAGTTCAAATGGATCCTAAAGTCAAAATTGAAGGTGCAAAAGTTTTTGCAGTATATGGCAAAGGTGGAATTGGTAAATCAACTACTTCATCAAACTTATCTGTTGCTTTTTCAAAATTGGGCAAGAAAGTATTACAAATAGGTTGTGATCCAAAACATGACAGTACTTTTACATTAACGGGAAGATTGGTTCCAACAGTAATAGATATATTGAAAGAAGTAGATTTTCACGCAGAGGAATTAAGGCCTGATGATTTTGTTTATGAAGGTTTTAATGGAGTAAAATGTGTAGAAGCTGGTGGTCCACCTGCAGGGACTGGTTGTGGAGGTTATGTGGTAGGCCAAACTGTGAAGCTTCTGAAGCAAAATCATATGTTAGAAGAAACCGATGTTGTTATTTTTGATGTACTTGGGGATGTAGTATGTGGTGGTTTTGCTGCGCCATTGCAGCATGCTGATAGAGCAATAATAGTAACAGCTAATGACTTTGACTCTATTTATGCTATGAACAGAATAATTGCAGCTGTTCAAGCAAAATCAAAAAATTATAATGTAAGACTTGCAGGTTGTATTGCTAATCGATCTAAAGATACCGATGAAGTAGATCGATATTGTAAAGAAGTTGGTTTTAAAAGAGTTGCTCATCTTCCCGATTTAGATGCAATAAGAAAATCCAGATTAAAGAAAAAAACATTGTTTGAGATGGACGACAATGAGGAAATTCAATTAGTTCAAAAAGAATATTTAAGACTTGCTCAATTACTATGGGATGGAACAGATCCTTTGGCACCTCAACCATTAGAAGATAGAGATATATTCGAATTATTAGGATTTGATTAAGTATGAGAACGTATTCTCAAAATAGAGATAAGATAGCCGAATACTTTAACAAAACAGGTTTTAGAGCTTGGGAGGCTTTAACCAATGAAACTCCTGTTTCAAAAATAAGATTAAAAGTTAGACAAAGTAGAGAAAAGATGAGAAGGAAAATATTATCAATTTTACCTAATGATCTCTCTGGAAAAAGGGTTCTAGATGCTGGATGTGGACCAGGTCAATTCTCTATTGAACTAGCTCAAAGGGGCGCAAGCGTTTTAGGAATTGATATTTCATCAAACCTAATCGAAATAGCTAAAAAAAGATTACCAGAAAAATTAAAAACAAATATTGAATTTGAAACATCAGACATGATGAAAGACCATGGAAAATTTGATTATATAATACTCATGGATAGTTTAATACATTACCCTGAAAATGATACTATGTGTCTTTTAGAAAGCCTACTAAAAAATACAAATGAAAAAATAATATTTACGTTGGTTCCATCAAATTTTATTTTATCATTAAAATTAAAAATAGGTCGGCTTCTCCCAAGAGCTGATCGTTCACCTACTTTGTCCCCATTAAATATCAACAATTTTATCAAAGAATATCAAAAAAAATTTGATAAAGAATTTGGGGTATCTTTGGCTAGTATTGGTAAAGTAAATGATCTTTTTTATACATCAGAGGTTCTAGAGTTAAAAAAATGATTATTTCTAAAGACCACATATTCAAAATAAGTAAAAAGATCCTACCATTTTCAGATGCAGCTAGCTCAAAGTTTTCATTATTACAACTCTTAAGATTGTCATTATTTCAGGTATCTGTTGGGATGGCTACTGTTATGTTGGCAGGTACTTTAAATAGAGTAATGATAGTAGAGTTATTAGTTCCAGCCTCCTTAGTTGCTGTAATGATTGCGATTCCTGTTTTAATTGCGCCAATGAGAACTTTCTATGGTCATAAATCTGATACCTACAAGTCATTTATTGGGTGGAAAAGAATACCTTATATGTGGTTTGGTAGCTTGTTTCAATTTGGGGGACTGGCTGTGATGCCGTTTGCAATTATTATACTTTCTGGTGATCAAACAGTTGGTCCAGATTGGGCAGGTGAGGTTCTAGTGGCAATCGCCTTTTTATTAACAGGAATAGGCATGCATATAACTCAAACAGTTGGTTTAGCCTTAGCAGCGGACAAAGCTTCAAAAGAAACAAGGCCAAGAGTTGTAGCTCTTCTTTATTTTATGTTTCTATTTGGTATGGGAGTATCAGCTATTGTAATTGGTGCTTTGTTGGAAGATTTTTCAAAACTTCGTTTAATACAGGTAGTTCAAGGATCAGCAGTACTGACTTTAATCCTTAATCTTATAGCTGTTTGGCGACAAGAAAGAATAATAATAATTAAAAATGCAATGAATAAATCTGAAGATAGATTTTTTATTTCTTGGAAAAAATTTATATCAGATCGGAAAAGTAATAGTCTAATTTGGGTAGTGTTTTGGGGAACCCTTGCTTTTTCAATGCAAGACGTCTTATTAGAACCATATGGAGGTCAAATTTTAGGTTTAAGTGTTTCTGATACAACAAATTTAACAGGCATTTGGGCTATAGGTGCATTACTTGGTTTAGCTTTGGCTGCAAATAATTCTAAAAAAACTATTTCTTCAGTCAGTAATGCGATGACGGCACTTCTATTAGGTATTGTAGGTTTTTCTGCTATAATATTTTCTAGCCCAATGCAATTTCCATTTTTATATTATTTAGGAACATTATTTATTGGATTTGGTACTGGTTTATTCTCAGTTTCACTTCTGATTATTGCTATGGCGTTGTCATCTGCAACAAAATTAGGGAGTGGTTTCGTTTTAGGTTCATGGGGTGCAAGTCAAGCCATTGGTGCAGGTTTGGGAATAGCTATAGGTGGAATAATTAGGGACATAGTTAATAAAATGGCCTTAAATGGCTATTTTGGTTCAACTTTTGAAAATAATTCTATTGGGTATATTTTTGTATATCATCTAGAAATTTTATTCATTTTCATAACACTTATAGCACTTGGCATGTTGTCACAGGAATTAAATAAAAGAAAAATTAAAAATAATGGTCAAAAAAGTTTTGGATTAACAGAAATACCGTCATAAAAGGAAAAAAATGTATAAGATTAATAATACACCACCAAAAGATATACTTAGTGTTATTCCTAAAGATGAAAAAATTATTTGGTATGGAAAACCAGATATCAGAAGATTTTGTTTAACTGCCTTAGGTCTCAAGTATATATTCATTTATTTAATTATTATTTTCTGTTCTATTATTTATTCAAGGTCTGGAGATCTAAATTTTATAAAAATCATTGAAGTACTTTTTCCTTATATTATAAGTAGTTTTTTAGCTGTTTTATTATTAATAGCAGTTGGAGTTTCACAAGTTTTACCCACTGTATATGTAATTACTAGTAAACGAGTAATTATTAGAAGTGGCTTAGCACTAATTTTTATGTTGAATGTCCCATTTGACAAAATTGTAAGTATTGACAAAAATATTTACAGTGACGGGTGTGGGAATATTTCATTTAAACTATTAAGCAAAAGCAGAATTCCATTTTTTGCAAGTTGGCCAAGTGTAAGACCTTGGTTTTTTTCGAATCCACAACCAACGTTCAGATGTATTGCTGATGTTGAGATTATAGCTTTAAAATTATCTGAAGCTGCTCGATCTAGAATTTCAGAGATAAATTTATCAAATTCAAATGCTATTAAAAATGTTAATATACAAGATGGGGAGATAACGGCATGAGAGAAGATACCAGTATACAAGAAAAAGAATTAATTCCTATTCGATTAGTACAAGCAGTTGGAGCATTACTTTTAGTGACTTTATTAATGGTAGGATATGCAAGGCTATCTGATATGCCATTGATTGGAACGCCAAAACAAGCGCCCGTAGTTTCTCAAACCACCCTAGAATTTGTAAAAAAAGAAAATGGTTCTGTCTCAATTTATAATAATAAGGGTGAGGAAATTATTAATTCAAGGGGTGGTCCATATGGTTTTATAGTTGTAGTATATAATGGTTTTATGTCGGAAAGGAAAAAGAAAAAAATTGAAACCAATAACCCACTTAAACTTGTACATTATGAAGATGGTAGGCTTACAATAATTGATGAAGTTTCGTCGTGGGATATGCATCTTAATAGTTTTGGTGCGATGAATGCATCTGTATTTAAGAAATTAATTAAATAAGGCAATTGGGGGGAATTATAATGTTAAGAAGAAAAAAAGAAATGACGCCTTGCACTGTAGAAGTTTCACATACTTTTGAAAGTTTGCATGCTCATGTTCGTTTCAATAATGGGGCAGTTGTGCATCCTGGTGACGAGGTTATAGTACATGGCGAACCTGTTATAGCGCCATATGGAAAGGTAGTCATTGAAGATAGAATAGCTACAATAAAAAGAGCGATTTGGTTTCATAGATTATGGACTAAACTCATTGGAAATTTTGAATTTATGGAAATTTGTGAGTTTTCATTCTCAGAGGAGATTTCATTATGAAGGAAGTTGATTACCAAAATGAAAGAGTAGATGCAATAAATGAAACCACTGCTATGGCGCATGAAACTACTCTATTAAATCCACGTTTTTATACAACCAATTTTAAAGAAATGGATGAACTTAATGTAGAGAGTGTGAGGAAAGATTGGGATGAATTAATTTCTGAAATGAAATCAGATCCAAACCGCACTCATTTTAAGAAAACTGAAGATTGGGACAAGATTGATTTTAAGAGTTTAAATCCAGAGTTAAGGAAAGAGTTTATTGATTTTTTAGTTAGTTCATTAACAGCAGAGTTTTCAGGTTGTGTTCTTTATAAAGAGATGAAGAGAAGGGGAACAAACGAGGAGATATGTGAATTATTTTCGTATATGTCAAGAGATGAAGCTAGGCATGCAGGTTTTATTAACGATGCTCTAAGAGAAGCTGGAATAGGAGTAAACCTTGGTTTTCTCACAAGAAAGAAAAATTATACATATTTTACTCCGAAATTTATTTACTATGCCACTTATTTGTCTGAAAAAATTGGCTATGCTAGGTATATAACTATTTACAGACACTTAGAAAAAAATCCTGATAAGAGATTTCATCCTATTTTTAAATGGTTTGAAAAGTGGTGTAATGATGAATTTAGGCATGGAGAGGCATTTGCATTAATAATGAAATCTGATCCTAAGTTTACGTCTGGAATAAATGTATACTGGATCAAATTTTTCTTGGTAGCAGTTTTTGCTACTATGTATATACGCGATCATGCAAGACCAGCCTTTCACAAGGCTCTAGATGTAGACATTGAATGGTATGATGAGACTGTTCTCAGAATCACATCAGAAATTTCAAAACAAGTTTTTCCTATCGAACTTGATTTAGAAAATCCAAAATGGAAATCAGGTTTAAAAAAATTATGTTTTACATTTGATAAAATGGAAAAAGCCAAAAAATCAGGTGGGATTATTGGAAAGTTAAAATATAGTTTTTTTGCCACAAGAGCACTAAGTATTTTTGTAGGATTATATTTAATTCCTTCCAAAAAAAACATAGTTCCTGAAACTTCGCGGCTTCAACCTAGTTATTGAGACGGAGATTTAATGGTTCAAGAAATTTTGGCTTTTTTTAAAATACCCTGGATTGCAGCATTTACTGCAGTATTTTTTTGGTGGTTTTTAACAGGGCTAATCTTATTTATTGTAAAAAAAGTAGATGAAATCAATCAAAGGGCACACAAATTTGTTACATTAATTTTGTGCCCAGTCTTTTTTCTTGGTGTTTATTTATATTTAACTTCACTTTCAAATATCTCGCTCTCTTCTATTTATAGTGCATTTTTTGGAAGTTTGTTAATATGGTCCTGGTTTGAGCTAGCATTTTTATCTGGGTTTATTACGGGACCTAGTAAAGAATTATGTCCTCAAGGAATAGATCAAATAAAACGTTTTAGTTATGCTTTATCAACCATTGCCTATTCAGAGCTATTATTATTTATTACTTTATTGAGTATGGTATATCTTTCAACAGGTGCAAATAATACTGTTGGTTTATGGACTTTTGGGATTTTATTTTTTGCGAGAATTTGTGCTAAGTTAAATTTATTTTTGGGAGTACCTAGTATAAACACAGAATTCTTACCATCGCCAGTTGTTCATCTTGCAAGTTACTTTAGAGTTGGCAGTACTAGTTGGTTTTTTCCTGTCTCTATTTCACTGATTTCATTCACTCTTTTTGTATTAGTGGATAATATTTTTGATGCAGAAAATCAAATATCAACTACGATTGGTTTTACTTTACTTGCATCTTTGACTACACTAGCGCTTATAGAACATTGGTTCATGGTAGTCCCATTGAGGGATGCTGAACTTTGGAAATGGATGTTGCCAAAGCAAAAAAAACAATTAAAACTTAAAAAAACAAACAGCGAAAATTATGTTTCGGAGAAAATTCATGGATTATGATCATCTTTTTAATTTACAACTTCAAAAACTTAAAGATGAAGGAAATTATAGGGTTTTTGCTGAACTAGAAAGGTGTCGTGGTAATTTTCCAAAAGCTAAAAACTATATCGAAAGTAATCAAACATCTGAAGTTACTGTTTGGTGTTCTAATGATTATTTAGGTATGGGACAAAATCAAAATGTTTTAAATGCAATAAAAAAAGCTTTAAATGAATGTGGGGCTGGAGCTGGAGGAACTAGAAATATTTCAGGTACAAACCATTATCATGTATTACTTGAAAAAGAATTGGCAGATTTACATCAAAAGGAATCTGCCTTGTTATTTACATCCGGATATATATCTAATTGGGCAACATTATCAACTTTAGGAGCTCGATTGCCTGGATGTACTATTTTATCAGATGAGAAAAATCATGCATCTATGATTGAAGGAATAAGACATTCTAGGGCAGGAAAGATGATATGGAGACATAATGACCCAGAAGACTTAAGAAATAAGTTGTCTTCCTTACCTGCTGATGCTCCCAAAATAGTTGCTTTTGAAAGTGTATATTCTATGGATGGTGATATTGCACCTATTGATGAAATTTGTGAAGTTGCAAAGGAATTTGGTGCAATGACATATTTAGATGAGGTTCATGCAGTAGGTCTTTATGGAAAAAATGGTGGGGGTATATCGCAACAAAAAGGTGTTGTTCATAAAGTTGATTTAATTGAAGGTACTTTGGGTAAAGCTTATGGTGTAGTAGGTGGCTACATTACGGGTTCAAATATTTTATGTGACTTTATTCGTTCTTTTTCGAGTGGATTCATTTTTACTACTGCTCTTCCGCCAGCGGTAGCAGCAGGTGCTTTGTGCTCTGTTAAATATCTAAAATCAAGTGATATTGAGCGTGAAAATCAAAAAAGAAAAGTATCTTATTTGAGAAGTAAATTAGATAAAGTGGGCATACCTCACTTGTCTAATCCAAGCCACATAGTTCCTGTTATGATAAAGGATTCTGTTAAATGTAAACAAATAAGCGATATTCTACTTCATGATTATTCCATATATGTACAACCAATAAATTATCCAACTGTTCCAAAAGGAACTGAGAGGTTGAGATTTACACCATCGCCATTACATACATATGATGATATCGATTATCTCGTCAATAGTTTGGCATCACTATGGAAGCAGTGTGCTTTATCAAGAGTAGTTGCTTAAGTAGTTGCCAACTCAATTTAATTAGAGTAAATCGTTCTCTATATAGATATAAATATTTTTTATGTGAGGGAAATATGAGAAAGCTTTTATTTATTGTTACAACTGTAATTTTTTCTTTTACTTTGAATTCGGTATTTGCTGCTGAAATTGAAGTAAAAATGCTTAATAAAGATGCAGACGGTAATAAAATGGTATTTGAACCTATGCTAATAGTAGCAGAAAAAGGAGATACAGTCACTTTCTTGCCTACTGAAAAGGGACACATGGCAGCCAGTATTAAAGGTATGCTACCAGATGGAATTAAAAAGTTTAAAGGTAAGATTAATAAACCGGTAAGTATTGTGGTTTCAGAGGATGGACTCTATGGTGTTAAATGTACACCACACTTAGCCAACGGTATGGTTGCCCTAATAGCAGTGGGTGATGTTAAAGTTGATGGTTTTTTAGATGGAGTAAAACTTCCTAAAAAGTCCAAGGCTAGAATGGAAGAGATGCTAGCTCAATTAGGATCTTAAAATTATTATGTAAAGATAAGCTGCCTCAATTCTATTGGTAGCTTATCTTCAGTAAATTCTTCACAGATATAATCAGATTTTCCAAAATTATCATCACTGTGATATAAACTTGGAGAACATATAGTTTTTATATTTGCTTTTTTAGCTGATATTAGTCCATTGTTACTGTCTTCCAAAGCAATGCATTGTTTTGGATCCAAGGATAGTTGTCTTAGAGCAAGTAAATATAATTCAGGGTCAGGTTTTTTTTTCTTAACCATATCACCAGTTGCAATAGTTTTGAATAAGGTATGTGGCTCTTTTCCAAAACAATTTTTAAATAACGATTTTACATTCATTAAACTTGTTGATGTTGATATTGCAAGTTGTATGTTTTTTTCTCGAGCTTTATAAATTAAAGTTTTTATGCCAGGTCTTAGTTGGAGTAAACCTTCATTAACCCATTCATTATACTGTTTATTTTTTTTTGTATGTATTCTTAAAATTTCATTAGTATCTAAATTATATTTTTTTGTGGCAACATTATCTTCGTAATGTTTAAGTCGTTCTCTACCACCTGTAACCTTCAATAAATCTTTATATAGTTCTTTTGACCAAGTCCATGAAATCCCCTCTTCAGAAAACACACAATTATAAGCCTTTCTGTGTAACTCTTCTGTCTCCGCGACTGTTCCATCTATATCAAAAATTAATGCTTTCAACAATTTTATTACCTGTAAAAGATTTTTTTTATTGATAATAAATAATTTATTTTGTTTTCTAAAACAATAATCTTTTTATAATTTGTGAGGTAAAAATGAATGATTTTTTTGAAATTGGTTTAAAAGAAAGAAAAGCAACTTTGGGCGATAAATATGTTGAAAAAAATTTAAATGAAGCTGATGATTTTACAAAACCTTTTCAAGAGGCTATGACATCTTGGTGTTGGGGTTTTGGTTGGGGTGATCATTGTATTGACAGGAAGACGAGATCTATGATGAATCTAACAATGATTGGCGCTTTAGGAAAAATGAAAGAGTGGGAAATACATTGCAAAGGAGCAATAAAAAACGGTGTTTCAAAGGATCAAATAAGAGCCATTATTCATGTAATTGGAATTTACTGTGGTGTTCCTCAAGCATTAGAATGCTTTAGAATTGCACAAAAGGTGCTTGCCCAAGAACAACTATAAGAAACTAATCTTTTAAAAACCCTTTTAATTGGTTATTAATTTGCTTTACAATTGAGATTATCAAAAATTTGGGAATGCTAATTTGAAATGCTCAGAAGTAACATAACTAATATTCAAACAAAAAACATGGTCAAATTTTATCTAAATAATAACTTGATAAAGAAATCAATTAATGATCCACAAGAGACTTTATTAGACTTTTTGAGAATTAATCAAAATTTAAAAGGGACAAAAGAAGGTTGTGCTGAAGGTGATTGTGGTGCCTGTACTATATTAATAGGTAAATTAGATAAAGATAACAAAGTTATTTATAAAACTGCTAATTCATGCATACTTTTTTTACCTTCAATAGACAATTCTCACTTGATTACAATTGATGGGTTATCAAATTCCCTTGAAAATCTCCATCCAATTCAAGAGGCATTTGTAAAATTTTCTGGAGCGCAATGTGGATTTTGTACACCTGGATTTGTTATGTCAATTTATGGGTTACTTTTAAAAACAAAAAAACCTAATAAATCTGAGATATTAAATGCAATTCAAGGAAACCTTTGTAGATGTACTGGCTATGGTCCAATAATATCAGCTGCTGAAGAACTTAGCGAAAAATACTTTATAAGTAATGATTTTCTTGTTAAAAATAACAAATACTGGGCTCAAAAACTTAATGAATTGAAAAGCTATAATATTCAAGAAAAAGAAAATTCAAAATTAGATTATTTTATTCCTAAGAACTTGACTCAATTGAAAGAGATTTTGCACCGTAATGAGAATACTACAATAGTTGCTGGTTCTACAGACGTTGGACTATGGGTTAATAAACAATTTAAAAACATAAGACCGGTAGTTTTTATTAATCAAATAAATGCACTTAAATCTATAAAAATTACTAAATATAAAGTCTCTATAGGATCTTTGGTCACTTACTCAGATTTTCAAGATTTTATAATAAGTTATTTTCCAAATTTGATTGAGTATATTAATAGAATTGGAGGAGATCAAATCAGGAATATGGGAACAATTGGTGGTAACATTGCTAATGGTTCTCCTATAGGGGATATTGCTCCTTTGTTAATATCACTTGGAGGAAAGATGCAAATTTCTAGTAAAGAAAAATCAAAAAAAATATATGTAGAAGATTTTTTTATTGAATATGGTCATCAAGCAATTAGTGGTAATGAGTATATCCATGGTTTTGAAATCTCAAATCCAAAAAATAAAAAATTTGAGTTTAAGGCATATAAGGTATCTAAAAGGCGCTATGAAGATATCTCTACAATTACTGGCGCATTTTACTATGAAAATATTTTAAATAAAAAACCTGTTGCTAGGTTTGCTTTTGGAGGTATGGCAGGAATCCCAAAAAGATCAAAGTCTTTGGAAAATCTATTCAAAGAAAATCCAGAAAATAATTTTGATGAAAATAATATTGAAACAGCTATAAAATCTGACTTTCAACCGCTAACTGACTGCAGAGCAACTTCGCAATATCGTCAAAGGGTAGCTGAGAACCTTTTTAAAAAGTTTACTTATTTCGTAAATAATGAATTTGATAGAGAGGAAATTAGTAGGGTTTCATAAATTGAGACAGTTAAGAAAAAAAGAAGGATTATTACAGTCAAGTGAAAATGATATTACACGTCATGAGTCCTTGAATAAATTTGTTACAGGCAAAGCGGAATATATTGATGATTTAACCGAAGAAAATGGAACTTTACATGCATATATTGGTAAATCTGATTTTGCCAAAGGAAAAATACTTGATATAGACGTTAAAAAGGTAAGTGAATCTGAAGGAGTTGTAGACATATTTTCTGCAAAAGATTTGCCTGGAATTAATGATATTAGTCCTACTGGATTAAAGGATGAGCCCGTACTAGCGGATAAAGAGGTATCCTATTATGGTCAACCACTTTTTGTAGTAGTCGCTAAAACTAGGCTACAAGCAAGAAAAGCTGCTTCTTTAGTAAGATTAAAAAAAAGTATAAATACCCCTCTACTTGATATTGAAAAAATTAAAAATAAAAATCCTGAAGTAGTTACAAAGCCTTTGAAATTGGAAAGGGGTAATGTTGATAGCGGTTTAAAAAAATCAAAGTATAAATTAAGTGGAACTATCAATATTGGAGGGCAGGACCATTTTTATTTAGAAGGTCACATTGCAATGGCCAAATTAGAGGATAGCTCAGAAGTAATAGTACTTTCTTCAACGCAGCATCCCACGGAAGTTCAACATATGGTAGCTAAAGTTTTAAATATTCCTTTTAACAAAGTAATTGTAAAAGTTAAGAGAATGGGTGGGGGATTTGGAGGAAAAGAAACCCAGTCAAATTTGTTTGCAGTAGTTGCAGCTTTAGCGTCTGTTAGAACTGGAAAATCAGTCAAAATTAGACCTGATAGGGATGATGATATGATTATGACAGGCAAAAGGCACCCGTTTTATATCAAATATAACGTCGGGTTTGAAAAAAACGGACAAATTATGGCTGTTGATGCACTTTTAAGTGCAAATTGTGGTTTTTCTTCAGATCTTTCAGGACCTATTACTGATAGGGCATTATTTCACTCTGACAATTGCTATTTCTATCCAAATGTTAGATTAATTTCTAGGCCACTCAAGACAAATAAAGTTTCTAACACAGCATTTCGAGGATTTGGTGGTCCCCAAGGTATGATGTTAGCAGAAAGGATTATTCAAGAAATTGCATTTTTTCTAAAGAAAGACACACTAGAAATAAAAAAAATAAATCTTTATAAAACTGGAAAGAAATCAATTACACCATACTTTCAAAAAGTTTCTGACAATATTTCAAAAAAGCTTATTCTTGAATTAGAGAAGTCCTCAAATTATGAAAAAAGAAGAAAAGAAATAATTCAATTTAATAATGAAAATAAATTATTTAAAAAGGGGATTGCTCTTACTCCAGTAAAATTTGGAATATCGTTCACTGCTACATGGTTTAATCAAGGTGGAGCATTAGTTCATATTTATACTGATGGATCTGTTACTGTAAATCATGGTGGTACAGAGATGGGTCAAGGTCTACACACTAAAGTTCTAGGAGTAATTACCCATGAATTAGGTGTTAGTTTTGATAAAATTAAAATAACTGATACCGATACTAGTAAGATAGCCAATACTTCTGCAACTGCTGCATCTTCAGGTTCAGATTTAAATGGTATGGCAGCTTATAACGCAGTAAAAAAAATCAAAAAAAGATTAATTAATTATATTTCCAATAGATATGAAGTATCAACAAAACATATTAAATTTAAAAATAATTATATATTTATACCAGACAAAATTCTGCCTTTTCATGAAATTGTGAAAGAAGCATATCTAGAAAGAATACAACTTTGGGATTCAGGATTTTATAAAACTCCAAAAATTCATTGGGATAGAAACATGGCAAGAGGTAAGCCATTTTATTATTATAGTTATGGGGCAGCAGTATCCGAAGTTTTAATTGATACTTTAACTGGTGAGTATGAAATTAGGAGGGTTGATATTTTACATGATGTAGGAAAGTCTTTGAACAAAACTATCGACATGGGACAAATTGAAGGTGGCTTTATTCAAGGGATGGGTTGGTTAACTTGTGAAGAACTTTTTTGGGGTCCGGATGGTGCCTTAAAAACGCATGCACCTTCAACGTATAAAATTCCTCTTGCATCGGATAGACCTGATATTTTTAATATAAAAATAGCAAGTTGGTCTAGAAATCTTGAAAAAACTATTAAAAGGTCCAAAGCTGTTGGTGAACCACCATTTATGTTGGCAATTTCTGTTCATGAAGCAATTCAGATGGCTGTAGCTTCAGTTTCTGATTATAAAATAAATCCAAGATTAAATGCCCCAGCCACGCCTGAAGAAGTTTTGTCCTCAATTTATAATACTCAGAGGATTACACAAGTTTGATTTTAACCAAAAACACCCTTATCAAATTTTTAAAAAACAAAAGTAAAATTGCTTATTGCGAAATTAAAAATAATTTAGGTTCTTCTCCAAGAGAAAAAGGGGCCTGGATGTTAATCAGTCATAAGGGGGAGATTTTTGGTACAATTGGTGGTGGTCAATTAGAATTTAATCTTATTAATAATGTTATTACTCAAAATTGGAATAATGATTTCAAATTCGATATTGAAACTACTTTGGGTCCAGATATCGCACAATGTTGTGGAGGAAAAGTTGTTATTTCAATTCAAAAACTAAACTCTATTTCGTCCCAAAAATTAGTTGAGAAAATAGAAAATAATTTCTCTGATATTACGTCTGTACTTATTTTTGGTGCAGGAAATATAGGTACTTCTTTATCTTTGCAGATGTATAATTTACCTTTAAAGGTAAAGTTAATTGATAATAGGAAGAATTTTATTTCAAAAATAAATATACCTATTGAAAAAAAATTTACCTTAATTCCTGAGCAAGAGGTTCATAAAGCACCTGCTAATTCATGTTACATAATAACTACTCAAGATCATGGTCTTGATTTCCTTTTATGCTATGAAATTTTAAAAAGGAGGGACGCTTTATATCTAGGTATGATTGGTTCTAAAACAAAAAGGGGAACACTAGATAATTGGCTTAGAAAAAAAGGATTAAATAATATTTCAGATGTAAAAATTCCAATAGGTAAATCCCTATTTGATACCTATGATAAAAGACCTGAAATTATATCTGCCCATATAATCTCAGAAATGTTATCAGTGCTTGAAAAAAAATCATCTGTATAAACGTATATAATGGAAAAAATTGATGATATTAAAAGGTAGAATTTTTCATTTTGTAGACGACGGCAGAAAAGAAAACCCAGAAAATTCTTTTGAGTATTTTGAAATGGGTGGTTTAGTAGTATCTGGAGAAAAAATAGTCGATATTGGTGATTTTAACAAAATTATTGCCAAATATTCTGACCATGATGTTATTGACCATAAAAATAACTTGATTTTTCCTGGTTTTATTGACTTACATAATCATTTTCCCCAAGTTCAAGTAATCAGCTCATATGGTACACAACTTCTAGAATGGTTAAATAAATATACCTTTCCAGAGGAAGCAAAATTTATTTCCGAAGATTATTCTAAGCAGCAGGCTAAGAAATTTTTAAAATTGCTTATAACCAATGGTACCACTACCTCAGTATCCTTTTGTTCTGTTCATAAAGAGTCAGTCAACGCACTTTTCCAAGAAGCTTCAAAAAAAAATATGTGTATGATAGCTGGTAAAGTGATGATGGATAGAAATGCCCCTAAGAATCTGTTAGATACACCCCAATCTTCATATGAGGATTCACAAGCACTTATTTCAAAATGGCACAAAAAAAATAGAAACTTTTATGCAATTACACCAAGGTTTGCGATAACTTCTTCTCCTGAACAACTAAAATTAGCAGGTGAATTAGTTGAAAATAATCCTTCATGTTATATTCAAACTCATCTTTCAGAGAATAGAGATGAAATAGAATATACATTGTCACTTTACCCTAATTACAGGCATTATTTGGATATTTATCTGCAAAATGGAATTGTAAATAATAGATCTTTATTAGGTCATTCTATTCATCTAAGTGGTGATGAAATTTCCATATTTGAACAATCCCAAGCAGTTGCTGTTCATTGTCCAACATCTAATCTTTTTCTTGGAAGTGGTTTATTTCCTTTAAAAGAATTAAATAATTCAAATGTTAGATTAGGTATATCTACAGATGTTGGAGGGGGTACATCTTATTCAATGCTAAATAATTTAGATGCAGCTTATAAAATTCAACAATTTAGAAATTTCAGTTTAAACCCAAAATTTTCATTTTATTGGGCTACGCTTGGTAATGCAAAATCCCTAGGATTAGAAAATCAAATCGGAAGTTTTAAAATAGGAACCTTTGCTGACATCGTAGTACTAGATAGTTTAAGTAATATGGTATCAAGGATAAGGATGGAAACATGTGAGTCACTTGATGAAGAACTTTTTGTATTGCAAACTTTAGGAGGGGTTCAATCAATAAAATCAGTATATATTGCTGGTAATTCATTTTTATGATTATTTTTTATATTAAAATGTGTAATAATAACTTAATCTTTCCTACAAAAAGTACTTAAAACAATATATTTTATTCGATGTTTATTCTAAATATTTCAGTTCTCACATTTTTAATTGGGTTAGGTTTATTTTCATATAGTATTTATGATAGATCAGTAAATTTGGTAAAAGAAGAACTAGATGGATCTGTTAAAAATTTGAATCAAACGAATGATTTAAATATGGAAGTAATCTCTAATAAAGATGAAAATTTATCAGATCTAAAGAAAAATTTAGAATCTGAATTATCCAAAAAAAAACTTGAGATTGAAGAAGTAGACTCTCTTAAAAATAAATTAAATCAGAAAATCAGTTTACTGAATTTATCAAAAGATCAATTAGAATCAGACCTTTTTGAATTGAAGCTTGAAATTTCAAAGAAAAAATTGAGCTTACTAAAAGATCAGCCTCAAAATAAACAAAAAAAAGAAGTTTCAAAAATTGAGAATAATTATCCTGAATTACAAGAAAATAAGACATTAATCTCTCAAATACAACAAAAAGACAGTGTAATTGCTGAATTAGAAAATCGTATTAAAGTTTTAAGAGAAAACTCAAAACAACTTGAAGATGATAAGATCAAAACTTTAAAGGCTGAATTTGATAATTTGAAAGAAAACAGTGAGATCTATCAAAAAACTAACAAAAAATATGAACAAACTATAAGAAAGCAAAAAGAGCAAATCTTAGAATTAAAATCCGCAAAGCTCATTTTAGAAAAAGAAATCAAAGGTCAGACTAAAGATAATACTCCACAAAATAAATCAGATGGAATAATCGCTACCTTTACTGGCAACCTTTTGTATGAACCTAACAAGAAAAGAATTATTCTTATCTCATTAGATGGAACAGAATATACTATTTTACAAGATGATTTTCCCGGTGATTTAGTTGCCAAATGTGGATTGCCAATAACCACAAGTTCAAAGGACAGATGTAATGTTACTATTTTAGCTGAACTTAAGGTTAAAGGTGATGAGTTAATACTTAAAGGGAAAGAAATAAAGGAAATTAAAAAAAATAAGTAAATATATGCCTTAAATTAGTGGCACGTTGTTTGCAAATTAGAGGTATGCCTTATTTTTTTTATTATCTTTTTTCAAAACTTTTTATAACCTCATTCCTGTATGTATTTTTTGCTATTGGCTTAGGTTGGTCAGCAGATTTAACTAACAAGCCTAATTGTGAAAAAATTGCTAATCGTATTGAATCTGAAACTAATCTACCAATACATTTGTTAAGTAGTATTTCAAGGGTTGAAGCAGGAAGAAAATTATCATCTGGTGAGGTTAAAGGCTGGCCCTGGTCTATTAATCATGCTGGTAAAGGACTCTATTTTGAAACAAAAAAAGGGGCACTTAAATACCTTAAAAATGCTGTATCCAATGGATCTAAGAATATAGATGTAGGATGCATGCAGTTGAATTACAGATGGCATAAAGGAGCATTTAGCTCTTTAGACGATATGTTTGATCCTGAAAAAAATATCCAATATGCTGCAAAGTTTGTAAAGGAACTTTATGGAAGACATCAAAATTGGGAAGACGTTATAAAACATTATCATTCCAATAAGAAAAAGTTTAATGTTCCATATTATCAAAAAGTTTCTAAGGTATGGAATAAACAAAAAGAAAATAAGCTAGACAATAATCCATTGGGTTTTACAGCTGCAGAAAATATTTTACCTGCAGTTGAAAGCAAAACTATTTTCAAAAAAGAAGTTGAGCCAATTATTGTTTATGATGCTTCATCTCATATTAACATTGGAGAAATCGATCAGGTATTAAATGAAAGTGGTTTAAATTTTGAAGGAGATAATAAAAGCCTTACTATAAATTCTCCTTTAAATGTACCAAAATTTATAAAGAAACATTGGTCGTTAGTACTTTCTTTAAGACAGCAACTTGAAAAAGATTAAAAACCTTTTAAAATAAAAAGAATTACAAGTGGGGCTATTATGGAAGAACTTGAACAACATCTTATGAAAGATTTAAAAACTCTTTTAGCTAAATATGACGAACTTTATTTAGATCCCATCATTAGAGATAATGGTGACTTTTTAATACCTCTTCACCCAGATTTGAAGAAAAATAAAGAAGCACAAAAAAGAGTTGCTGATGCATTTAGTGAGATGATGAAAGCCGATTTAAGTAAAAAACCCAAGAGTAAAGCTTGGGTTTAATTTGGTTTTTTTATCAAAAAAGCGTACTTTAGAGATTTTAGAAAAGGCGAAGCCTGGTGACAAAGTAAGTCAATATAGTGATTTTTTATTGTCAACTTTAATAATTTTAAATCTTTTGGCAGTTTCTCTAGAGTCAGTTGAATCAATTGGTGCAACATATAGAAAACAATTTTATGTTTTTGAAGTATTTTCAGTTTCAATCTTTTTGGTCGAATATCTTTTAAGAATTTGGGCTACAGGTGCAAGAGGTGATGGTAGTCATAAATCTTCAATGAAGCATAGAATTAAGTACATTTTTAGTTTCACTGGTATAATTGATTTGTTGGCTATATTACCAAGTTTATTACCACTATTATTTAGTGTTGATCTTAGATGGTTGAGAGTACTAAGGTTATTAAGATTGCTAAAAATATCTCATTATTCAAGTGCTCTAGAAGATTTATTTTCTGCTATACATCATGAAAGGTCTTCTTTTGCTGCTGCTTCTTATCTATTTATATTAGCATTATTCTTTGCTTCATCCCTGATGTATGTTGCTGAAAATAGTGTTCAACCTGATAAATTTAGTTCTATACCTGAGACAATGTGGTGGTCTTTAATAACGCTTACTACAGTTGGTTATGGCGATGTTTCCCCAATTTCACCACTGGGAAAAATAATAGGCGCATTTACTGCTGTTATGGGTGTTTTTTCAGTAGCTCTGCTTACCGGTATTGTTGCTAATGCATTTGCTCATCAAGTGGCTCAAAGAAAAGCTATATTGGAAGCTCAAATAGCAAGTGCTTTAGAGGATGGAGAAATTGATTCAGACGAACAAATTGAGATTGAAAATTTAAGAAAAAGATTTGATATATCTGAAGATCATGTAAAAGCAATAATACAAGTGCTTAAAGAAAAACCCTCAGTAAAAAAATAGTAAAAATTTTTAATCAAAAATTAGCTAATAGACATTTCCATTTTTGCTTTTCTTCTTCTTTCAGATGATGATGGAATATTCAATATTTCTCTGTATTTTGCTACTGTTCTCCTAGCGAGTTTGACTCCTCTTTTACTGATATTTTTTGCTATAGCGTCATCACTTAATGGCTTAACTGGCTTTTCATCTGATATCATTTTTGAAATCATATGTCTTACTGCAGCAGCAGAGGTTCCTACTCCATTTGAGTTACTTTGAATGCTAACACTAAAAAATGATTTTAATGTAAAAGTACCCCTTGGTGTGTTCATTAATAATCCTGCTGTAACCCTGCTTACAGTACTTTCATGCATACCAACAGTTTCTGCTACATCTTTTAAAGATAAAGGCTTAAGAAAATCTAACCCATTATCAAGGAAGTCAGTTTGTCTTCTCACAATCTCTGCAGAAATTTTCAAAGTAGTAGAATTCCTTTGTTCAAGAGCCCTTTTTAGCCATCTAGCAGATGCAAGCGCTTGATTTGCAAAGACATTATCTTTTTTATCATTCTTAGGTTTGGAATTTATTCTAGATGCATAGTCTTCATTAACAAAAACTGTAGGAAGTGTTGATTTATTTAAATCAACTGACCAGCCATTTTTCGTTTTCTTTACTATTAAGTCAGGAGAATTAATTTGAGGCAAATCATTTTCAAAAAAGGCACCAGGTTTTGGATTAAAACTTCTAATAAGTTTAAGATAATTGGTTACATCACTCACTTTGCAGTTACATTTTTTTGATAAAGATTTCAAATCACCTTTTGCTAATAGTGTTAAATTTTGAAGTAATAATTCTAGGCTCAAACTATAATTATCACTAGCTTTAGCTTGTATCAATAAACATTCTTTGAGATCTCGTGCGAATAATCCAGCAGGTTCAAAATTTTGAAGTTTTTGTAGAATTTTTTCAGCTATTTCTAGGGAAATACCACACTCCATAGCTATTTCATCCAATGCCTTTCCTAACCAACCCGAAGGTTCTAGATGTTCTAGAAATTTAAGTGCAATAAATTTTTCCTCTGGGCTTTCAAAAGCATAAAGTACTTGTTTTTCAACATGCTGATAGAGTGAATTAGGATGATCCTCAACTGTAAGCTCAAGAATATTTTCACTATCAGTCGCATTACCTTGAAATTGAGTATTAGTATGGCTGGATCCATCATATTCAACTAGATTACAATCAAATCTATTATCAAAATCCTCGTTAGATGTTGGATCATCCGATAGAGCATTTCCAGTTTGTAACGTTTTATCTACTTCATTTTTATCGTTTGATTCATTAATCTTAGGTGTGAGTTCATCTAATTTTTCATTTTGTAGGGCAGAATTATTTTCTTCTGTTTCCAAAAATGGATTCTCAAATGTTTGTTCTTCTAGATATTTAGACAAATCTAAATTTGTCATCTGTAATAGTTTTATAGCTTGCTGAAGCTGTGGAGTCATTACTAATGACTGCCTTTGCTTGATATTTAATGAAGGTGTCAATTGCATTTTTTTTCTCCTTTTTTCTTTAGTTTGTTCAAAAAAAAGAAAAAATCAAAAAAACAATTTGACTGGGGACCAAGTCAAGATTATGACAAAATTATTCAATTAAATCAATATTTTAAGTATTAAATGATAATATGACATTTTTGCAATGTCAAAAAAAAGTTATTTTTTTTGCTTATTATATTTTGATTTGGTATTATATTTTCATAGTATTAGATGAATAATTTAACGAGATTATAATGAAAAGATATTCAAGTTCAAAAGACACTGGAGCCCCTTGTCAAAGGTGCATGATATTAAGAGTTTTTTTAGGCATGGTGCTTTTTGTAGTTATTCTTGGCTTAGCAGGTGGAAATGAACTTTCTTACTTTAAATACATAACGACTCAAAAAGTGGCAAATGCAATAATGATTATCGGTTTTATTATATTCATTTTTAAAATAATTTTTTGGTATTGGGACAAGAAAAGAGAAAATGTTTCAGAATGATTTGACTTAAATCATCTATCTCTTACTAACCGTACAGCTAAAGATTGGTAAGGATAAAATCTACCATAAGTGTTTCCTGTATAGAAATTTACTGACCAATAATGTTTCTTAGCAAATTTATTTCTTTCACCAGTCCAATAAGGAACAGGTTCAGTTCTTGGGAAAATTTTACTATCAATCTTAGGAATTTTACAATCCTTACATACTAAAGATTCTAATTCTTTTCTTGTAGGTAATCTCCAACCTGAACCAAGTTGATCAGAGGCTATTCTTAACACCTCATCCATCTGTTCATGATTTAAACTAATAATTTTTCCAATACAGGTTTCACCATTCCATCTTTGGCCTACGCTGCATCTCATCCATTCTGTAGAGGTAAATAAATCAACTACGAGGTGTTCTTTTAAATAGAATTGATTAGATTGACTTAATATGATTTGAGGATTCAGTATGATGCTAGATAAAATAAATGAAAATATATAGATAGACTTCTTGGATATTTTGGTAATTTTGAACATTTTGTTAAATCAATGTAATTGAAATAATATCATTATAGTATTATATTATTTAATCACGCATGAACAATTAACAATATTTTTGTAATTTATAATTATTTTTAATTTGGTATTATTCTTGCAAAAATACACTAACTTTTACAAAACAAAGGTAATATTGAACCAATGGATATAGCATCATTAGTAGGAATATTAGGAGCGATTGGATTAATTGTAGTAGCAATGACTGCAGGGGGTAGCATAAATACATTTATTGATGTTCCTTCCGTACAGATTGTTTTTGGTGGTACTGCCTTTGGTGTTATGTATAGCTCTACTCTTCCAGCTTTTTTAGGTAGTTTTGGTGTAATGGCTAAAGCATTCTTCCCACCTGTAAAAAAACAAGACGAACTTATTGAAAGAATGGTTGAACTAGCTGGTATTGCTCGTAAAGATGGAATGATGGCTCTTGAAGGTCAAGAAGTACCAGATAAATTTTTTGCTAAAGGAATGCAGATGTTAGTTGATGGAGCTGATGAAGCAAAATTAACTTCACAGCTTAATCAGGAAATTAAAGCCATGAAAGCTAGACATGAAACTAATCATGGAGTGGTTGGAGCCTGGATAGACATAGCGCCTGCAATGGGAATGATTGGAACGTTAGTTGGCCTTGTTCTGATGCTTGGAAATATGGCTGATCCAAAAGCAATCGGACCTGCTATGGCTGTTGCATTACTTACAACATTATATGGTGCATTTGTTGCTAATGTTTTGTTTTTACCTATGAAGACAAAATTAGAAAGCTATACCGCATATGAAGTTACTTATAGAGAAATGGTTGTCTTGGGTTTGAGAAACATTGCCAGAGGTGAATCGCCTAGAAATATTCAAGATCAAATGCTGGCTAATTTACCACCTAAGTTGCAAGCAAAATTAGAAGCTGCCTAGAAAAACTCTTTAAATTTAATTATGGACTAAATTAATGGCTGAAGCTACAGAAGAGGTTGAAGAAGAAGAAGAACAGGAGTGTCCTAAATGTCCTCCTCCTGGAGCTCCTGCTTGGATGGCTACATTTGCAGATATGGCAACACTGCTAATGGCATTTTTCGTATTAATTCTTTCTTTTGCTGAATTTAATGTACCTAAATTTAAACAAATCTCAGGGTCATTAAAAAATGCGTTCGGTGTTCAAAGAATAGTGCCAGTAGTTGAACAACCTAAAGGTACAACAGTGTTGTCATTGAACTTCAGTCCTTCCCCTAGTCCTTCAGTTACAAAACAAATGACGCAGCAGACTACTACTATTGAGCAGCCTGAATTAGAACAAAAACAAAAAGAAAAAGATTCTGATGGTGGTGAAACTGATAAAAAAGAGACAGATGGTGGTCAATTAGAAACAGATGAATTAGCAAAAGCTCTTAAAGAAGCCATTGGAAGGGGAGATGTTACAATAGAGTCCCTCGGTGATAAAGTTTTTGTGAATTTTAATAATACAAATGAAGATGATAATAAAAAAGATACAGCAGAGCTTATTGAGGAAACATTAAAAGCTTTAGAAGAAGCTCGGGCGGCGTCTGGAAAAGCTGAACAAGAAGTACTTTTTGGAGGTATTGAACAAAAATTAGCAGAACTTGCAGCTTCAGCCAAAAGTAATGACGATGATAATAAGGAATCAAATTCTGATGGCGATGGTTCTGGAAGTGGTTCAGCTGAAGATAAAAAAGCCAAAATTGCTGAAGACAACTTGCAAGTTGCTTTAAAACAAGAAATTGATAAAGGATTGGTAGAAGTTGAAAGAAAAGATGGTAAAGTCTTTGTAACTGTTGGAGCTGGAGGAGCCTTCCCATCTGGTTCTGCTGAGTTGACTGACGAAGCTAGAACAATTATGGCAAAAATTGCTACAACTGGTGTTGGACCCACTAGCAAAATCACTGTATCAGGACATACAGATAATGTACCTCTAAAATTTGGTTCTAATTTTAGAGACAATTGGGATTTAGCAGCAGCACGAGCTGCAAGTGTGGTTCAAGAGATGGAAAAGGCAGGGACTATAACCGCTGATCGCATGCAGGCTGTGAGTTTTGGAGAGGCAAAACCAATAAAAAGCAATGATACCTCTGAAGGTAGATCTAAGAATAGACGGATAGAAATTGAAATAGATTTTTAATTATCCATACAATTTTATTAATTTATTTTTTGAATTTAATTTTCTATACAACATTTATAAATAATTGTATCTTTACCTAGCGCTTTCGTGCAACTCCACTTAATTTCTATACTCTTATTTTAATTGGTTGCTTTTTAAATGTTGATAGGAAGTTGATAGATAAAATTGAGGGTGTAATTATTAAAAAAATAGGCGATGCTTATATGGCTAGATTTGACAGCCCAGATTCAGCAATAGTAGCGGCCGTTCAAATACAACAATCTATTAAATTGAATAATGATCGCCGCGAGGACGAGAATAAAATTACTTGGCATATACGCATAGGATTAAACACTGGAAATGTGATACTTAAAGATGGTGATTTATTCGGCGATGCAGTGAATGTGGCAAGTCGTGTTGAAAGTCTAGCTCTAGTAGATGGCGTTTTTTGTACTTTAGCTACGTGCGAGGCAGTTTCAAATTCAAAAGTACAATTCATAAAGCATCAATCGAAAAAATTAAAAGGTAAACTAATAATTTTTCATCAAGTTAGACAAGAGCATTTATTAAATGTTAAAGAAATTTATGATAGTAATTATATTAAATCTAACGTGGTTAGTTTTTTTAAGGATATAAAAAACTACTTTAATGAGGCTAGTTTAATTGTTGCTAGAGCGGGTTCTTCTACTATTCATGAAAGTGTTATGGCAGGAGTGCCAGCTATGTATGTTCCTATTAAAAATTCAGTGGGTAATCATCAGTATGAGAATGCTTTAGTTTTAAAAAATAATGATGCAGCGTGGCTTCTAAAAGAAGAGGATATTGACAATGGTATTTTTATTAAATCAATATCTCAAATAATTAATAATCCAAATTTATTAAAAAAGTTTTCATTGAATAATAGAAGGCTTAGAAAACCACTAGCTGCTAAGAAGCTAAAAAAACTAATTTTAAGTTTAGAGGATAAAAGTGTTTGATACAAAAATAGGTAAAATATTTTTTATAGGAATTGGTGGTATAGGAATGAGTGGTATAGCTGAAATTTTAATAAAATCTGGTTATGAAGTACAAGGAAGTGACGTATCTTCATCAAAGATAATTGATCGTCTAATTTCTTTAGGTGTTAAAATATTCATAGGACATAACAAAAATAATATTAAAAATGCAAGTATAGTAGTTTATTCGTCTGCAATTAAACAAAATAACCCTGAAATTGTAGAGGCAAAAAAACTATTCATCCCTATTATTCATAGATCTGAAATGCTTAGCGAATTAATGAAACTTAAAAAGTCAATAGCTATTGCAGGTACACATGGAAAAACAACAACTACATCCCTAATTTCAAAAATTCTAGATACTAATAAAATGGATCCAACGATAATAAACGGTGGCATTATTTCCTCTTTGGCAAGTAATGCAAAATTAGGTCAAGGTCAATGGATGGTTGTAGAAGCAGATGAAAGTGATGGTAGTTTTTCTAAGTTAATGCCTACCGTTGCAGTTATTACAAATATCGACTTAGAACACCTTGATTTTCATAAAAATGAAAAAAATTTAGAGAATGCATTTATAAATTTTATATCTTCAATTCCATTTTATGGATTTTGTTCTGTCTGCATTGACCATCCAAGAGTGCAAAAAATATTCTCAAATTTAAAAAATAGAAAAATTATAACTTATGGATTATCACCAAATGCAGATGTCAAAGCTGATAACATTATAGTAAAAAACCAAAAAATGTACTTTGATGTCACCTATAAAAATAAAACTAATGAAGAAAATTATACAATCAAGAATATTTCCTTTTCAATGCTTGGACTTCATAATATACAAAATGCTCTAGCTTCAATATCTATTGCTTTAGAATTAAACATAAAGCCAGACATAATAAAATTAGCTTTAAAAAACTTCAATGGTGTTCAAAGACGTTTTCAGTTGATAGATACATATAAACATACAAAAATAATAGACGACTATGGCCATCATCCAGAGGAAATTAAAGCAGCCTTAAGCGCTACTAAATTAATAGCTGAAAAAAGCAAAGTTTTGGCAATATTTCAACCACATAGATATTCTAGATTAAAAAATCACTTTAACGAATTTTGCTCTTGTTTTAACGATGCTGACGAAGTTGTCTTATTAAATGTATATGCTGCAGGTGAAAAAAAAATAGCAAATTGTAATAATATTGATCTTGAAAATGGAATAAGAAATTATGGTCATAAAAATGTTACCTCCATAATAAATGATGAAGATATTTATAAAATTATTTTAAAAAAAATAAATAATTACCAAATTATTATTTTTTTAGGAGCAGGTAATATAACTAAAATAGCAAATAATCTAAAAAACGAATTAGAAATTTTAAGTAAATAATGAGTAATATGATTGGCACAACCTCATTAGTTGAGAATAAAAAAATGAGCAACTTAACATGGTTCGGCGTTGGTGGATGCTCTAAATATTATTTTCAACCTTCATCTGAAGAGAATTTAATTTCTTTCTTGAAAGATAATCAATTAGATCTACCAATATATCCTTTAGGGGCAGGATCCAATATAATCATAAGAGACCGAGGTTTTAATGGAATAATTATTCACTTTAATAAATTGAAAGAAATTTTTATTGATAAACAAGGAATTATAACCGCCTATTGTGGTGCTATGGATGCTGATGTTGCTAGGTTTGCAAGAAATCATTCAAAAACTGGACTAGAATTCTTAATCGGCATACCTGGAACTATTGGTGGTGGCATAAAAATGAATTCAGGCGCATACGGATCTGAGATTAAAAATATTTTAATTGACGTTACTGCAATAAATAAAAATGGGATTTTAAAAAAATTCACAGTTAAAGACCTTCAACTAGATTACAGAACAAATAAATTAAGTCATGAATGGATGTTTTTAAAAGCAAGATTTAAGTCAAATAATGGCTCCAAAGAACAAATTCAAAAAAAAATGAAAGAAATAATTCAATCTAGAAAAATGAGTCAGCCAACTGGACAAAAAACTGGTGGAAGTACATTTATGAATGGAAAGAATTTTAAAGCGTGGGAACTTATAGATAATTCTGGTTGTAGAGGATTAAAAAATGGTGGTGCTATTATCTCTAATAAGCACTGTAATTTTATAATTAATGAAAATAATGCTACAGCAACTGATATTGAAACACTTGGAGAAATTGTAAGAAAAAAAGTTTTTGAAAAAACAGGAAAAAAACTTAAATGGGAAATTAAAATTGTTGGTGAAAAATGAAAAGTAAAAAAAAACATGTTGCTTTTTTGATGGGAGGTTTAAGTTCTGAAAGAGAAGTTTCATTAAATTCAGGGAATGCCTGCTATGATGCAATTGATAAAGAAAAATATTATGCTACTAAAATCATTGTTGATAAAAACTTTTATGATCAAATTTTAACTATTAAACCTGATATTTGTTTCAATGCACTACATGGTTCATTTGGTGAAGATGGAACAATTCAATCTTTTTTAAATAAAATTGGGATGCCATATACGCATTCAGGAGCAAATGCGTCTACAATAGCAATGAATAAGTTATTAACGAAAAACTATTTAAGTCAATTTTCTGAAAATACAGCAGAGAAAATTATTTTCCCAAAAACATATGATTTTAAATCACTCAATGAATATAAAAAATATTTGCCTCTAGTTTTAAAACCAATAAGTGGCGGTAGTTCCGTTGAAATAAATATATTAAATAATGAAAATGATTTAAATCATTTTAAAGATAAATTATTTAGTAATCAATTCATAGTAGAACCTTTGGTTGGTAATAGAGAATTGACTGTATCTGTTTTAGAAAACAAACCATTAGTCGTCACAGAAATTATTTCAAAAAAAAATTTTTTTTATGATTATAATTCAAAATACTCCTCTAATGGCTCTTTACATATATTGCCTGCAAAAATACCTAATAAAATTTATAATAAAGTCATTAAATGGGCTAAACTTGCTCATCAACTTTTAGGCTGTTCAGGAATTTCAAGAAGTGATTTTAGATATGATGATATTAATGATACGATATATATGCTTGAAATAAATACTCAACCAGGAATGACTAAAACTTCATTATCCCCTGAACAAGCTAAATATTGCGGAATAAGTCTAACTGAACTAGTTGATAAATTAATTTCAAAAGCAAAATTTGAGAAGGTTTAGTAAAATTAAAAAATTTATTCTTTTTTTTAATATCAAAACTTTAATTATAACTGTGTTAACGCTTTCTACTTTGTTAATTACATACTTTTCTTATTTCAAATATAAAGATTTAATTGTAGAACAACTCGTATTAAATAGGGAGAGACTTTTATTTGGGTTTAATAATGATACTACACCAAATTTGATTGTGTTAGGAAATAATTATATTGATAAAAAGTCTTTAATTTATGAATTAAAAACAAAATTGGATGAAGGTAAAAATTCTAATAAACTCGACCTCATCTCAAATATATTAAACAAGAAAAATTTAATAAAAAAGTTTATTATTACTAAAACGTCTAATAATTTGATAACAATCAAAATAGAAGAAAAAAATATAATTGGTTTACTAAATATTGAAAATAATAATTATCTTATAGATGAGTTTAATAATATAATAGAGACAAAAATAACTCCAAACTTATTTCATTTACCTGTTTTTATTGGAAAAAACTCTAATAAAAATGCTAGTGTTATATTAAATTTAATAAAAGAAAGTGATATAAATCTAAATTATTTATCTTTTTCTTTTGTTGATCAAAGAAGATGGAATATTAATTTGAAAAATGGAGTAAAAATTTTGTTACCCGAAACTAAAGTATTAGATACACTTAAATTACTAAACAAAGTTACATCAAAATATAATATCTTAAATGGTAATTTTATTGAAATAGATATGAGGATTTATGGGAAATATTTTCTTAAACCAAAAATAAATTAAAGGTGAAATAATTAATTTTAAAAAAAATAAAATTCATGTTGGCTTAGACATAGGTAATAGCAAAATTGCATGCTTGATTGGTCAATCTGTAGATAACAACAATATTCAAATAAAAGTATTAGGATTTGGACAACACATTTCTATGGGTTTAAACAAAGGAGAAGTAATAGATTTACATAAATTGTCCAATGCTATTTCTAAAGCTGTTGAAAAAGCCGAAGAAATGGCGGGGTTTAGAATTTCAAATATCACATGCAATATAACTGGTGGATTACCTTTTACAAAAATTACGTCTGATAACATACAAATTACTGATAATTTAATAAAAAAAGAAGATGTATTAAAACTTTTAAACCTAGAAAAATATAAATCAAAATATGAAAATTATATTCAAATTAGAAGAAAACCCAAGGATTTTAAAATTGATAATGATCAAGAAGTTGATAATCCGATTGGACTTAAGAGTAAAACTTTAACTTTAGGGGCAATCAATACCTATGTTAATAAAAACGTAATTTCAAATTTAAATAAATCAATTGAATTATGTCATTTAACAGTAAATCAATTTTATATAACACCAGAAATAAATGGAATATCTACGATGATTAAAGAAGAAAGAGATCTTGGTGCTATTATCATTGATATAGGTGCAAGCTTAACTTCTATCGGCATTTATTTGAAAGATAGTTTAATTTATTCTAGCTTTATTAAAATAGGTGGAATTCATATAACTAGTGACCTTGTAAAAGGACTAGGCACTGAATCAGAAGAAGCTGAAAAACTTAAAATTTTACATGGATCAACAGAAGTGAATCAATTAGATAATTTTAAAAACATTGAAGTTAATATAATTAATGAGAAAGGTGAGCTTACTTCACAAAATTTTCCTAAATCTATGTTAATTGGAATTATCAAGCCTAGAGTTGAAGAAATTTTTGAATTAGTAATTCAAAATTTAAAAAATTCTTATCCAGAATATACAAAAATTTCAAAAGTAATTATTACAGGTGGAACATCTAATCTTCATGGAATTAGTAATATTGCAAAATCTTATTTTAAATGTAACATAAGGATTGGTAAACCTATTGGGCTCTTAAATGCACCTGATTTACTTCAATCACCAAGCTTTAGTTGCTTAACTGGTTTAGTATTGAAAAGTTCAAGAGAACAAAATAACAATGGAATATATAGTTTTTTTAAAAAATTAAGAGAATATTTTTTTAATTAAACGTCAGTCATGTTATGAAACATTTAGTAACTATATTTGATTTGATATAGTAGATAATTAGAATATATTCATTAATGGATAAATATGAATATAATTAATTCTCAAATTTTTAATAATAACTCTTATCAAAAGACTATATGTTCACCTATTTCTTTTAGTGGAGTTGGAATTCATAGTGGTAAAGCTGTAAATATGACACTTTATCCTGCTGATGAAGATTTTGGTATTGTATTTAAAAGAACAGATTTAGATTTAAACAACTATATCAAAGTAATTCCAGAAAATATCGACTTTTCAAAATATTGTTCTAAGTTAAAAAATAAAAATGGTGTTAGTGTAAGTACAGTAGAGCATCTTCTTGCCTCACTTCATTCATTTGATATTAATAATTTACTAATTGAAATTAATTCAAGTGAATTACCAGCTATGGATGGAAGTTCTTACGAGTTTACAAAAAAACTTACGCAGGTTGGTTTACAAATTCAAAAAAAATCAAAAAAAGTTTTGAAAATTCTTAGAAAAGTAAGCATTGAGGATGGCGCGAGATCAATTAAAGTTTTGCCATCTACTCACTTATCATTTTCGATCAAAATTAATTTTACAAATAATTTAATTGGTAAAGATGAATATATCTATACTCATAATACTCAAAATTTTATTGAAGATATTTGTTACGCTAGAACTTTCTGTCTTTCAAAAGATATAGTGAAATTAAGAGCTGGTGGTTTTGGCTTAGGTGGTAATTTGAATAATGTTATTGTTGTAAAAGATAACCAAATATTGAACGATACTGGTCTCAGGTGTAACAAGGAGTTTGTAAAACATAAATTATTAGATTGTGTTGGTGATTTTTATATGTCTGGATTACCCATCTTAGGAAGCATACATGCGGTACAACCAGGCCATGAATTGAATAACAGTTTAATTCAAAAGATTTTTCAAAATAAAAATAACTATGAAATTATAGAACTTAACCCATATAACATACCTATTTCTCATCAAGAAAATACTCTAAATAATGTTAATGTTGCTTAATTAATAGTTTGGAATAATTTTAAAAATAAGCTAATTTAATAAAATTAATTTATTTAAATATGGCTTATATTTTCAAATTTACAATTATACTACTATTACTTTCATGTTCGGCGAATGAAAAGGAAATCACAATTGCCCAAGGAGATGATAAAAATATATTTGAAAAAGGTGTCCAATTAATTGAAGAAAAAAAATTTAAGGAAAGTATTGATCAATTTATAAAAATTAGTGATGAATTTCCTTTTTCAAAATATTCTAGCCATTCTCAAATTTATAACGCCTACATAAACTTTGAGCTTAACAAAACTGAGCAAACTATTTTGATTTTAAATGATTATATATCAATGAACCCTGATGGATTATTTACTGAATATGCCGAATATCTGATTGCAATGTGTTATTACGTTAAAATTTCTGATCCAAGTCGCGACAGTAAATTTACAAAAATTGCAATAGAGAAATTTAATAAAATTACTAAAAAATACCCAAATTCAAAATATGCTAAAGATGCAAAATTAAAATTAGAATATTTAAAAAATTATTTAGCAAGGAAAGAATTTGAAGTTGGAATGTATTATTTAAATAATAATGCCCCATCTCCAGCTATAAACAGATTTTCTATGATACTTAAAAATTATCAAGGTTCAAATATCATACCTCAAACTTTGTATAGGATGTATGAAGCTTTTGAAATGTTGAAATTAAAGAATAATTCAGAACAAACATATTCAATTCTTAAATATAATTTTCCAAAAAGCAGATGGACCCAGGAAATAGCTAATAAAAAAAATAATGTTGTTGATAAACCTGGATATTTCGAAAATATAATGAACAAAGCGCTTTCAATTTTCTAATCCTAAATG
>ENA-OSEY01000059-OSEY01000059.1-marine-metagenome-genome-assembly--contig:-NODE-59-length-71579-cov-5.613549_pt1 | contig 71579 bp, 84 predicted proteins | sample MGYA00248465_ERZ534230 | MGnify/ENA primary metagenome ERZ534230 (study PRJEB26409, sample SAMN06344110) | marine metagenome | isolation source: Sea water from surface | place: Atlantic Ocean:Southern... | reverse complement strand
TCGAGAACAGGATGGACGCCTTATGACGGGATGAAAGTTAAAGGCTGGCCACTATACACAATAATTAGAGGTAACATTGTTATGCGTGAAGATGAATTGTTAGAGCCTATTGGTAAAGAGATACAATTTAAAGAAACGCTGTTATGAGAATGCAGCCATTAGATCATGAAAATCTTTTTATGGGGTTAGCAATTGAATTGGCCAGGGCAGCTTATGATAATGACGAAGTTCCGGTTGGAGCAGTAATTGTGCAAAAACGAAATAATGAAGTTATTTCTGCATTTTCAAATCAGATGCGCAAACAAAGATCCTCTATAGCTCATGCAGAAATGCTCGCAATTCAAAAAGCCAACAAAATCATCGATAATGAGAGACTTATAGGGTGTGAAATGTTTGTGAGTCTTGAACCTTGTCCTATGTGCGCGCACGCAATAAGTATATCCAGATTAGATGCATTGCATTTCGCTGCAGAAGATCCAAAAGGCGGAGGTGTAATTCATGGTCCAAAGATTTTTGAGTCGTCTTCTTGTCATCACAAACCAGAGGTAAAGTATGGCCTCATGGCTGATGAGTCATCAAAGCTTCTTCGCTCTTTTTTTAAATCTAAACGATTAAAATGATAGTAGATTTTTTATATATCATTTTTTCTACTTTTCTCATCGTTACATCTTTTTTTATTTTTGCTGTCATAATGAAAATTTTAATCCAAGGACTGATAGCGCAATATCATAGCGTTATGGAAATGAAAGTTAAACTAATTATTAATGAATTTGCACAATTACATCTTTGGGTTGTAGATGCAGCAAGACGGATTTTAAAAACTAACTTAGGTCAATCTTCTAGAAAAAACTTAATGCTCATAATTAGTATTGATAAGAATTTGAAATTAGATGGTTATGGAGCTGTTAAAGGTTATATTATTCATGAGGATACTAAGTACGATAATGTATTTACAATTCACCTTGATGCTAAACTTTCATCAAAACAAATGCTCTCTACGTTATGCCACGAATTATCGCACTTAATTCAATACGCAGAAGGTAGACATAAAACATATACTTTCAACAATACTAAATATGAATTGTGGAATGGAATAAATTATGGACCAAAAGACTCTATTGAGTATTCTAAGAGACCATGGGAAATTGAGGCGAAGGCAATGGAGAGTAAGTTTGTTGAAGATTATTATCAATCTAACAATGCTCAGTAAGTTATAGTATCTTTTATATAATATTTTCGTTACATTTTTACTAGATAACAATAGTAATTCAATTATAATTTTTTGTATGAGTATAGATGAAAAAAATATGAACGATTTAAATTCTGGTTGTGGAGCATCTGAACCTTATGCTCTACAAGTTACAGATAACAGCATGGAACCAGAATTTCCTGAGGGTTGCATTGTCTTAATCGACCCATCCGGCAATTTATCTGAGAATAACTATGTATTTATTGAATACGATGGTGTTAGATGGTTTAGAAAGCTTATTGAAGTTAATGGAGAAAAAAGATTAATCGCGTTGAATGAGATGTATCCAGAGATTTTATTAGATAGTTCTTATGATATTCTAGGAATAATAGTCCAAAAGAATGTTAAAGGAGAGATTAAGCATTACAAATGAAGAAAGTTACTATTTATAGCACACGTATATGTCCGTACTGTGTAAGGGCTAAGAATTTTTTTGACAAAAAAGAAATCCCTTATGAAGATATCATGGTCGATCAGGACCCTGAACAACTTCAAACTATGATGGAAAAATCACAGAGACAATCAGTCCCTCAAATATTCATAGGCGACTATCATGTTGGTGGTTTTGATGATCTCATTGAACACGATATGGATGGAAAACTTGAAGATTTACTCAAGGACTAATCATGGATAAATATGAAAACCGAGCTATGGAGTTAGAGAGCGGCATTGCAGCTTTCGAGACGAAGAATTTCGCTCATGCAATTAAACTTTTATCTCCTATTGCTGAAGAGGGAAATTCAGAGGCTATGTATAGAATGGCAATCATGCTACAAAATGGATTAGGTTGTATAGCGGACGAAGCTAAAGCTTTTAGGTACATGGAATCTGCTGCTAAAAATGAATATCCGCTAGCTCAGCACGCGCTTGGTTTTATGTACTTTGAAGGAGAGTGTACCGAAAAAGATATTGATAAAAGTATTGAGTGGTTTACTAAATCCGCAGAACAAGGATTACTTGGTTCAGCAACTACCCTAGCTATGATATACGAAGAAGGTAAATTAGTTCCTCAAGATCTTGAAAAAGCCCAGCATTGGTATAAAAAAGCTGGAATCGATAAAAATTAATGAAGTATTTTCCTTTTTACATAGATTTAAAGAAAAAATCAGTACTTTTAATAGGAGGAGGGGAAGTTGCAGAAAGAAAATTAGATCTACTTATAAAGGCGAAGGCTAATGTAACGATTATCTCTCCAAAAACTACTCCTTACATATTAGATATTGCAGAAAAAAATAATTTAAAAATTATCAATGAAGAATATTCATCTCAGTACTTAGATAAGAAATATTCATTTGTAATTGCTGCTACAAACAATGAAAAGTTAAATAAATCTATCGCTCTAGATGCAAATAAAAATAATATTCTTGTAAATGTAGTTGATAGACCAGAGATATGTGATTTTATTTTTCCATCCATACTAGAGAGAGGTGATATAACAGTATCGGTATCAACAGGTGGAGCTTCTCCTGTTTTAGCTAGGATGTTACGAACTAAACTTGAAACAATGATACCCGGAGCGTACGGAAAAGTTGCAAAGATTATTGCTGAAAATCGTGTAATGGTAAGAGAGAAACTTAAGCAGTCTCAATCCAATAAAATTTTTTGGGAGCAGATGTTAAATAGCAAATTTTTAGAGTTAGTACTAAGTGGACAGGAAGCGGAAGCATTAGAGTACTTAAATGCATCCATTGATAATATTAATGAAGATAAAATAAACCAAGGTGAAGTATATTTGGTAGGAGCAGGTCCTGGTGATCCCGACCTTTTAACCTTTAGAGCTCTTAGGCTAATGCAACAATGTGATGTGGTTTTATATGATCGTTTAGTGCAACCAGCAATAATGGATTTAGTTAGAAGAGATGCAAAGAAAATTTACGTCGGTAAAGAGAGAGATAATCATGTTGTAAGACAGCATGAGATTAATAATCTTCTTGTGGAGTATGCTAAAAAAGGCAATAAAGTTCTTCGCTTAAAAGGAGGAGACCCTTTTATTTTTGGAAGAGGTGGAGAAGAAATCGATACACTGGTTGATCATAAGGTATCCTTTCAGGTTGTACCGGGCATAACAAGTGCCAGTGGTTGTTCAGCATATAGCGGTATTCCTCTTACTCATCGTGATCATGCCCAGTCATGTATTTTTGTAACTGGTCATCTTAAAGATGGAAGATTAGAACTTAATTGGGAGAAGTTAATTCAACCTAATCAAACTATTGTTTTCTATATGGGTCTTGTCAGTATAGATATAATTTGTACTGAGTTAACAAAACATGGATTAGACAAAAACACGCTCTGCGCACTTGTCCAACAAGGTACTACTGTTAATCAGAGAGTGTTTACATCTAATCTCAGAGAGCTTCCGGAGCTTGTTAAGAGAGAAAAACCAAAACCACCAACAATTCTCATCATAGGTAGTGTCGTCAGTTTACGTGATAAATTGAGATGGTATGAAGGCACTATTTCGCATAGAGATTAAAATTTATTGGAATAGTCAACTGTATATACTCCTTTTTCATGGATGCAGGAATAGGTGGAAATGGTGATGAGGCCAGAATCATTCTCCTTGCTTCTCTATCTAAAGATCTATACCCAGAAGTCATTACAGATACATTCTCAACTAAACCACTTTTAAGTATAGTAAAAGTAATTCTAGGCGAACCTTCTTCACGTCTTTGTCTTGCTAGCAAAGGATATTTTTTATTAGAGTCAATGATTTTCCGAATCTGTCCATAATAAGACTGATACGCATTCTTACTTATATCTCCCACCTTCCGATCATCTAGTATTACCTCTTGATCTTTTTCAGCATCATCTAATTCATTTCTTTTGTTCTCTGACATTATTGCCTTATCAAAGTTTTCATCTCCTTTTTGTATTAATATCATTTGTACGTTCATCCCTGATTCACCAATTACTGCTACATCTTTAATAACTGAAAATGGGTTTATAGAAACAATAAACAACGAGTGAAAAATCACTGCAATTACAAAATAAATAGTTGTATTATCTTCTTTAATCATTTGCATTCGTCAGTAGAACTATTCTTTCAATATTCTCTCTCGTGAGAATTAATAATATCTTGTTTAATCTTTCTGATGTTATTTTGCCGTCAGCAGCTATAACTAATTTTTCTTTTTCTTCAATTTCTTTTAAATAGGTTTTTAGCTCGTTATCCGATATTCCTTTCCCATCAAAGACAATTGTTCCATCTTTGCGTATGAATATGGTTTTATCATCAGCATCTATATAGTTTTCAATCACGGCCGTACCTAATTCAACTTCATACAGTTCTTTTTGTTTTTGAACTACTCCGGCAATCATAAAAAAAATTAATAATAGAAATATAATATTTACTAATGGCAGTAAATTATCATCATTTTTTGGCTTTATGTTTTTCTTCGCAAACTTCATTTTACATTTTTCTTAATAGTGGAAGGTCCGTACTTCTTTTCGGCTGTTCAGCTTCGTTATTATTAGAGGGTTTATTAATTCCTAGCATCACATTTTTTATCTTCGTTGCATTTAGGTCTTCTAACACATATAAAGTTGTCTGAAAGGAAGTTTTGTCGCTAGGTTTTACCACTACTGCATAATTCTCATCAGATTTTGTCTCAAATATTATCTTTTCTTTAATTTCAGACATCGTCATTTCTTGATTTCCTAGCTTGAAATTAGAATCCTCGTCAAATTCAATGATAAACACCCTCTTATCTGTAACTGTTGCTGATGCTGTGCTTTTAGTCAGATCTATCTCTGTTTTATTAAAATCTTGGAAATTAGTAGCCAGCATAAAAAATATCAATAGTATAAAAACTACATCAATAATGGGTGTTAAGCTAATTTTCGTCATATTTTGCCTCAAAAATCAATGATATATAAATTTTCACATATTGTATATTATTTAATACAAATGATAATCATTTCTATTTACAAATGAGAATCATTATCATATAATCATTCTACATTTATTACAAAATGAGGAAAAAATGAGAATGAACGTTTATAAATTAAGTATTCTTTCCCTCCTAGTGTCTACACTATTCTCTCCTGTGCACGCAGAAGAGCTTAGTCCAGTAACAATTTTTGGTTCGCAGGACGAGAGTAGTATAGCAGGCTCAGCTCACTATATTAGTGATGAGGAGATGAAAAGAAACAATTATACTGATTCTGAAAGAATCATGAGGAGAATACCTGGTGTATATTCACAAACTGAGGATGGTTATGGATTAAGAACTAACCTTGGTATGCGTGGTACATCAGCGTTAAGAACTACAAAAATTAATATCCTTGAAGATGGTGTGCCGCAAGGCCCTGCCATTTACTCAAATGGTAGTATGTATTTCTATCCTGATGCAGGTCGTATGTATAGCGTAGAGGTATTAAAAGGTGCTGCTGCAATTGGAAACGGTCCAAGAACGACAGCAGGTACTATTAACTATATCTCACGTCCAGTACCAACTGTACAATCAGAAGGATACCTATCACAATCATTTGGTGACGATGGTTACTCAAGATCGCACACGTATTACGGTGGAAACATTGGTTCCATTGGCTATGTTGTCGAGTATCATGACTATCGTGCAGATGGATATAAAAATATTAAAGGAACTGGTAACCCTACTGATAGCGGATTTGATAAACAAAGTGATTTGATTAAATTCCGTTATACACCAAGTGGGAGTGCATGGAATCAATATTTCGAAATTTCAAGTCAAAATACAACTGAAACTTCAAATGAAACATATATCGGTTTAACTACAGCTGATTTTGCAGCTGATCCATTCCAAAGATATGGAGCTTCAGCACCCGATCAAATGGATAATGACTATCACAGATATATTTTCACACATTTTATGCAACCATCATCTAATTTAAGTGTTACTACTAAATTGTATAAAACAAGATACAGTCGTATCTGGGGTAAAAGTGGTGAGATGTATGTGGATCCAGATGGTGATGGAAACAATACAAATAATGCTACGGTTAAATTTAGCGCCATAGATATGAAGGGTGACTGTGCTGGTGATTCTGGCATCGAACTGAGAGCTTGTAATATTTTAACGAATACTACAGCAATGGTTAATGGTGAATATATTAAGAGATCAATGGGTCATCGTGATTATGGTATGACTGGATTTCAAATGGTATTTAATCATGATCTAGGTAATCATCAATTAGAATATGGATACAGACGTCATAAAGACTACAGAGCGAGAGCTGATAGTGGATTTAGTCAACGCTACACACTTGATGGCAACAACACTATGACATTATTATCAGAGCATGGTAATGATCAAACTAGGTTTGATGATGCTGAGCTTAAAGATACGGATGCAGAATCGTTCTATCTAAAAGATACTATTTCAGCAGGTAAATTCACTCACATACTAGGTGTGCGTTATGAAGATACTGAGAAGAACGATGGTACCAATGCAAATCCTGGTAACTCAAAACAAGATGTTAGTGATAGCGCGACTATTATAGCTGCGGCGACAACTCTAAATCTTGGAGCAGGAGAATCACTTTATGCATCATACAACCAAGGCTTTAGTCCAGTTGATGCAGGAAGCTCTGCGAGCATTGAACCAGAGGAATCTGATGTCTATGAGGTGGGATATAGAAAATCAACTGCCGGCGGTATGTTTGAGCTTATAGCATTCTTTAATGACTACACTCAGCTTATCGAAACATGTTTAGAAGCAGGTGGTTGTACAGGATCTACAGGTTCTACTACTAACAAAGGTGCAGCAGAAGTTAAAGGTATTGAGTTCCAATACCGTGTTAATGACTTATTTGCAGCTCCTCAAATGAAAGGTAGTGGTGCTTCTACTTCTAGCACAAGATATCCACTAATAATTTCAGGAATGTTACAAGACTCTGAATACAAAGGACAAAACTCAAGTTATGTAGGTAACTCCATTGCTTATGTTCCTGACTTTCAATTGTATACATCTCTTGGAATGGTAACTAATAACTGGGACATTTATCTCGGTGCTAAATATCATGATGATACTTATACTGATGATTTAAATACTTACAGAACTGGTAAAGCATTTATCTTTGATGTGTCTGCAGGTATGGATGTACCAATGAACTTTGGTGGAATCAAAAAAGCAAGGTTATTTGCCAATATCGATAACTTATTTGATAAAACAATAGTTGCTTCACAACATAACTATGGAAGCAGACCAAATAAGCCGTTGACATTTATGGCAGGAGTCAAATTTGACTTTTAACGAATCATCTACGATCTCTCCTAGATGATATAAGAAGATATCTAGTCTAAGAAACTTTCAATCACATTCTCCATCCTTAGGCTAGATACTTTTTACACCACCCAAACCTCTTTATTTTTTGTTCCACAGAGTATAGGATAGTGTTTGGGTGAGATATGATTAAGAAAAATTCAAGAATATACATTCTTTTTGTAATGCTGGCAGTGTTTGCAGTGCCTGGAGCTTATTCTGTAGTTAATCTTGAACACCATCAATACATCTGCAAATTTGACAGTGAAGATAATACAAATGAAAATTATATTTCTCATTGTGATAAGTGTTATTTTTATTTTGATGAATTAGCTTCAAATACTTATCACTATTTGGAATCAAATATTTCATCAATATTAAAATTCAGACATTATGCTGACAATATCTACTTAACAAAAAACCATTTTTATAAAAAAGGAAGATCTCCACCTGTCGTTTAAATTTCCGTTATTTAATTTAAACAATGATTCTCACAGGAGGGGATAATGAATTACAAATATACAATATTATCTTTAGCACTAATTAGTAGTCAATTATATGCTGAAGATTTGACTGATATACAAATATCAGCACCTGCATCTTCAAATGCAGTAATCCAAAATGAAGCGATACAGGACATCAAAACAAGAAATGCTATTGACGGAGGTGATTTGCTTCAGTCTATAAACGGCATCCAATCTATCAGAAAAGGTGGTCACGGTTTAGATCCAGTCATTAGAGGACAAAGTGATCAGAGACTAAATACCTTTATTGGCGGCGCTATGATATACGGTGGTTGTTCTACAAAAATGGATGTAGGCTCAACATATGCTAATGTAGAGAGCTTTGATACCATAACAGTCATCAAAGGCACCCAGTCTGTCATATATGGTGCAGGCGGTCCTGGAGGTATAGTAAGTTATGATAGGGTAACTGAGCCTTTCGGAGGTCCGGCAGCAAAAGGACAAGCAAGTGTTTCTCCTTTTAAAATAAAAATTGGACAAACTTTTGATTCAAATGCTGAGACTAAAACGTCGATTGCAGATATTACATACAGCACGGGTCGTAGCTATTTAAGGTATAACTTAGGTTATACAGATTCAGGAAATTATGAGACTGGAACAGGTATAAAACCTAAAACTGAATATAGGACTTCGAATAATGCAATAACTTATGGTAGTCGTCTTGGTGATGGATCAAAGCTCGAGTTTTCTTATACAGACAATCAACAGGAGAACGTTGGTTATCCTGGTCTTAAGATGGATATAGCTTATTCTCATGCTGACATCTATAACGTAAAGTATCATCGGGTAACACCAATAGGTATGTTTACTAGTATGAAAATTGAGTTATTCAATAGTGATATCGATCACCTGATGGATAACTATACAATGCGCTCAACAAACACGATGAAAACACCAGCATCATCCGATACCTATGGGTGGAGAATCATAGGAGCTGTCGATAAAACTGTGAGAATGGGTATAGACTATGAGCATAATACAAGAGATGCAGAGCAAAATATGGTTATAAGCGGTACTAATCGACACCTTGCATATTCTTGGCCTGGTGCAGAAATATCAAAACTTGGATTTTTCTACGAGGCAGATAAAGCTCTCTCAAATGATAGAACTATGACATATGGTTTAAGATGGGATAGGGTTGATACAGATGCAACGCGAGCTGCACTTGACCCAGGTTCAGACCATATGGCGCAAGTTACTGCAAATAGTCTTTACACTGCACACTACACCGGTACAGTTACCGCATCTAAAAGAGACTTCAACAACTACAGTGGGTTTTTAAGGTTGAAAAAATCCTATGGACCAATGAGTAGTTATTATCTATCTCTAAGTAGAAATGAGAGAACTCCGGATGCTACAGAACTATTCAATGCAAAAACTTCTATGGCTATGGGTGGTAAATACAGAGATAGACACATAGGTAATCCAAATCTTGATAGTGAGAAACATACTACAATTGAATTGGGATTTGAAAAAATGTTATTCGGTAATCATGTAAACGGAAATATTTATTACAATGATATAAGTGATTATATAACAACTTACAGGGCATCAGATGGTACATATGATAACACCGTCAATGATGCGAGAATTTACAAAAATGTAGATGCTAATATTTGGGGTTATGAGTTAAAGATGAAAAGACAAATTTCTACTAACTTTTCTAGCACTCTTAATCTTAATTACACTTATGGAAATGACGATACTCAAAATAGACCTCTACCACAAATTATGCCATTTAGTGGAGATATATCGTTAGATTATCAAACCGCATCAATTAATTATGGCTTTAGAGCTAATTTTGCAGATACGCAAGATCGTTTCGATTCACGCGTTTTAGATACAGGCAGAACAGGGGGTTACACCGTCTACGATGTCTATTTTGGAGTGGAGCCAACACCTGGCATACGTTTCAATATGGGAATCAGCAACATCACAGACAAACGTTACTCAGTTCATCTAAACAATGCCAATGTGCTAGATGCATCAGCGGATCGAGTTGATGAACCTGGAAGAAGCTTCTGGGGCGCATTGACATACGACTTTTGAAATAGTCAAAATGAAGGCATCCCATCTATTGATGGGGTGCTTTTTTCTAGAAATACTTTACAATAGTTAATAATTTTTGAGGTAATAATGAGTTTCAATTCGTTGCTTAGTTTAGGTGGACCTATAGTTTATATACTGGCTATTTTGTCGATATATGCTTTAGGTGTAATTTTATACAAGTTCCATAAATTTTATAAAGTGAATTATTTTAAAAATAGCGGCATAGATTCGTCTATTGACTTGTGGGCTTCCAATGAACGCAAAGAGGCATACGCACAAGTTAATGCTATGGATCATCCTGAATCAGAAGTCGTGTCGTTTGTGATGTATCAACTACTTAAAAACAAAAAACTTGATCCCAAAGATGAGCACAATCTCAGAGAGGAGGTTGTGAGATTATCTGACGAGAGAATAAATTACTTCAGCTTAAAATTAGATAGTTTGCAGGTTGTTGCATCAATAGCGCCTTTATTAGGTCTTCTAGGAACAGTTTTTGGTATGATAGATGCTTTTCAGCAAATGGAGCTTGCAGGAAAAAATGTTGATCCTTCAGTTTTATCCGGTGGTATTTGGGAAGCCCTTCTAACAACTGCGGCAGGTCTTTCAGTTGCAATTCCAATCGTAGTGGCTGAGTCTTACTTTAGAACACTTGTAGAAAGATTTAAATCTAATCTTGAGAATTCTATTACAAGAGTATTTACTGCTCATCTCAATTAACCACAACATCCCAAGCCTTTCTTTTTTAGTCGCCAGTAGTTATATGGCCATGGAGTTAAAAACCCAGCTAGTAGCATTATAGGAATTACTTGCATATTAACTTTCGCGCCACCTGTGAGTAAGTAATCGGTAATATTCATTGCTAATTCCATACTTATCATAGAAATAAGACTCATACCCACGGCAGTTTTGAATGCTGATGCAAAATTCATTTGATTCAACAGAATAATAGTTTCAAGTATAATGCTAGTTAAAATACCATTGAACATAGCAAGCATCATTATAGATAGAGTTGACCACGGAATTTCATTTACTTGAAAGTAGTAAATGGTCCCGATATCACCAATACTACAACCTATAAGACACCATGTAGTGTTGACTGCAGACTTTTTCCAAACTACTGAGTCATACCAATTGAAACTGAGATCAACACTATTTTTCATTGTTCACCATGTAAATATCATTATCTATAATCTCAACATCAAATATCTGCAAAGGCAACTCTGCTGGCTCATTTAGAGCTTTGCCTGTCTCCAAACAAAACCAACTCCCATGAAGAGGACATTTAACTTTTTTACCCTCTAAACAACCCATAGATAATTCTGCATCTTCATGAGTACAAATATCTGAAGTTAAAAAAACCTTATTTTCGTTACGTGCAAGAAGGTATAAGTCACCATCAAGCTCTACTTGAATCATATTATTCTCTTTTATATCATCAAGACTTGCTATTTTAATCATCAGGTTTATATTTTTTTAAATCTAGACAAAGCACTCCCGCTATCTAGAATCCTAGTTATTTCTTTATAACATGTCTTAACATCATTCCCAGAGACATGACTTGAAATTGCAGCAGAACAATAAGCGATACAATCTCTCATTATTCCAGGTTTACCGCCAAGGGCATCCATACCTTGTTTGAGAGACTCTTTTGCAACTTCCATCGGATCAACTTTTGTTTCAATTTTATCATTTTTATCCTCTTTCGATATTGAAGCCGGGAATGGAACTGCTCTCGCATCTTGTTTAATATCCAATTCATTGATTGGATCTATTTCAAAACTTTCATCCTCATCGTCTGGAGAGCGATAGAAATGGAAAATGCTTTTCTGTCTTAATGAAGGAACAACACCACCCTCTGTTCCTCTAATAACTATTGATGAGTCAAAGCCTGCGTTTCGAGCAAGCATTAGATAGATTGGAGGATACGGTTTATGAACGAAGCCAGTTACAAAATGATTTTTTTTTGATATTAAAGGATTCGCAAGAACTTCAAGTGTAGTTATTAAAGGTCTTTTTATAATCTCAGAACGAAGATTCATTAAAGAAAAAAGTTTAGGAGCAAATATTTTTTGATCGATATACCCCCAACCTATTGATTCATCTTCTAGACGATCTGCTGTCTGTTCTAGAGAGGCACTTACGTTTAAGCCTAATAATTTCAGAATCAAATGGTGAGTGCATCCATATTTTGGTCCCACTGATTCAACACCCTGAGAGATACATGCATACCCGAGCTCTGATAATATGGGAAGAACAAAGACTGAAGACGGCACATTTCTAGTGTATCCGTCATATGGATCTGCAATGTTAATAAGGTTTTCTGCATTGACTTGTTTTGGTTTAATCTCCTCATTAATTGCATCTTGTACGCCTAAATTCTCATCATCTGTTTCTCTCTTCATCCTTAGTGCAATTAGAAAAATAGCAGCCCTCACTTCACTGACTTCACCTCTAAGAATCGCTCTCATTGCCTGCTTTGCTTCATCTCTAGAAATATTTTTACTAAGCTCAGGACCCGTAGCTATGCGCTGAATAACAGATTTCATAAGCTCTTGAGAGTTTAAATTTTTTACTGATTTCATTGTTTAAATACGATCCATGTTGTAGCTATATATTTGATACCATCTTGGAGTTTAACACCCCTGTGTTCATGAGTCCAAAAGGGCGGAAAAAGTATAAGTTTACCTGACTCAGGTTTGACTTTTACATTCTGTTGTAAGAATTCTGTCTCACCGCCAGGACCTTGCACATCGTTTAAGTACCAGATTGCAACAAGCTGTCTATCGCTAAAACCTGGATTATCTGCATCAATGTGCCAATGGAAAAATTCTCCAGGATTAGTCCTCTGAATAGCATAGCCGACATCTTTAAATGCACCTTTAAAAAAATCATATTCCTTTTTTACTGAGGATAAAGCTTTTGCGAGACTTGTAAAAAGAGTCTCATCAATGTCTTTCCAATGTTCTTTGCCACTTATAACCATATCTGTAGAAATTTTAATTGACTGGTCTTCATTAAAGTCTTTCCCAACACGCCCTTGATAATGTTCATCTTCTGAATTTTCAAATCTTTCAATGATATCTTTACAAATCTCAGTAGATAGAGCATTTGGGAATTCAAAAATAAAGGAACCCGGCTTTATTTCGACCAATCTTTTATCTATTGTAACTTCCGTATTCATATTTAATCTTTATTTATAAATTTATCTTTGGTATAGAATAATATATAGAAAATTTTATATCTATATCATGGCAATAAGAATCAAGAGCAAATGGTCAAAAACTGTTAAAAGAGCAAAAACTACAGATGATGTGGCTAGTGCTCTGTCATACATAGGATGGAAAATCTCTTTAGATAAAGCAAAAAACCTGCATGGCGAGGATTTTGAATACACTTCTGATCACCAGAGGATTACCGTTATAGTGGAATATATGTCATTTCAAGTTCATATAGCTGACAGGTTGATGTATCTAGATAATAAAAAGTCAGAATACCGCACAGAGGTTATGAATAAACTTGGTACATATTCTTCCGCAATAATGCAAGAGAATTGCGAGGATCTTTTTGGGCAAGGTGATTATAAAACTGGATACATCAAGACTTTAAATTTACGTTCCACTGAGTATTCAAATTATGAATTTAGTCCAAAAGAGCGAAATTATTCCATTTATAGACATCTAGCTTTGAAAGTACAAGAAGCTATGGGTTATAGTCAAACTAATAAATGGATTATGGATCAGATAGTTGATATTGAAGCAGTAGAAGTTTGTAATAAAATTGTTAGTGTTTATAAATCACTAACCGCTAGTTAGTTTTTTTTGAATTTATCAGCACTATCAGTCTTTTTGTTAGAACCATCCTCGTAGCCAGCCTCATAATCATCAGTGAGCCTCTGTTCTTCAACTTTAGGGCTTCCTTGATAACCCTCTTGCCAGCCAATCATATATTGGTCAGTTACACCTAATTCTTCTAGTTGATTTACAAAATCAAAATACTCTTTATTCATTATGTTCTAATAGACCCCTTTAGTTCATGAGCAATATCAACAAGTCTATTAGCAAGTTTCTCATGCTCTTCTTTGTATTCTTTCAAAACACCGGAAGGGTTAACATGAAGATCTTTTTCAGTTACACCTTTCTGTCTTTCAAGTTCCATAAATTCTTTTTGAATACGAAGAATCTTTTCAATAATTTCTTTTCTCTCAGCTTCAAGTTTTTTTCTATCCGTCATTAGTATCCACCTTTTCTCCTGCTTTCTGGTAAACCACCAATTCTACCTGCTTGTTTACTTGGGTTGCCTGGGAATAGATCAAATAACGTTTTCGTATCAATTTTCTCTCCCCAAATCTTTCCTAAATCTTTAACCATATTACGTGTGTTTGGCTGATTTTCCTTATTATTTATAAACTCATCCCTTAAGTAATTTATTACATCCCAATGTTTTTGTGATAGTTCTATTCCCTCTTGCTCAGCAATAACTTTAGCAACATCCTCTGTCCAATCTTCAATTTTTGTCAGAAAGCCTGTGTCTGATGTAGCTATCTCTTTTCCGTCAACCTCTACTTTCATTGTTACCTCCGCCGAGTCACTATATTTGAAAATTCTAATATAGTCAGAAAGATAAGTCTATAGTTTTGGCTAGTCTTCCTTGAAGTTTGCGACAGCATCTAATGATTTATGAGGTAAAAATATTCCGCACCCATACAATCTTCCAGTGCCAACACCAATATCCTGGAGTTTTATTGAATCCTCTTTTTTTAAATCTGCAATCATGAGGCTTCTTACATCTGTTAATTTATCTTTTAGGTAAATTTTTTTCGTTTTACCACAAATAGCTTTTTTTAGATTAATACCATGCTTTATGAGCTGAGCAGATACGTCTTGAAGAAAAGAATTTTCATCACAATTTGAATTACAAATAACAAATCTACATATAAGGTCGGGTACCACTAGAAAGGGCTTAACATTCGAACTCCCTACTACTATCTTATTGCCATGGACTATAAGTTCCTTGCCTTCAAGCTCAGACGTTTTATCCCTCTCAGCTCTTGGAACTCTCAAAACCAGTCTGGTTCTTTTAGATAAGAATATATCTTCATCTTCAGGTCTTACCCACCCATTTCCAGATTCTGGACCATGAAGTGACTGTATTCCAGAATTTTTACTGCTTTCAAGCCACGGTAAGTATTGTAGAATTTGACTGGAAAGTTGGTAGGCATGATCATATGGAAGTATTTTGCATTGTATTCTAAAAGTTACGTCAATCATTTCAGATGATTCACTCAAAGTTTGTTTTTCATCATCGACCCACATATAAATTATTTTAAATATCCGTTAAATGCAGTTTCAATTTTTTCCTCCCAGTCTTTGGGAGTGTCTGGGTAGGGTGGCTTTAGATCAAGTCTTATGAATATTTCACCCTCTTGTGCGCGTACTTTGACTGCCTCTATAAGTTCATCAAAAGATTCAATATCTTTTTCTTGAATAAATATACTACTCAAATATAACATTACTCTATCCTCTGACCTGCACGCATTCTTAATAGTAATCTTTGATCATTATAAGCCTCATTAAAAGATGTTCGCATATGTAATACATTATTCGTGAATACCCCTTGTCCTTTTTGAAGTTTACACTCAATTTGATATCTTCGTAATTTTTCAATAGTCTTCTTTAGAATCCCAACGAGGTCTTTTACTTCATCTTTCCAAATTATATTTTTCATTCGCATTGTAAATCTCATGTGGAGTTTATCTTTAATAAAGTTGAATATATAACCATATTCATCTGCTCTCCCGATGGCCTCATTTTTAGGAATGCAGTATGCAGACTTATCCATTAATTCCTCAATTCTCTCACTCTCTTTATTAAAATAAATATATAAAAGCTCGTGGTCCAAAAATTTATTTATACCACCTTCCTCTGCAGGATTCATACAGTATAACATCCATGAGAGAATCGGTGTCGTTATAGGATTATAATAACCATCCGTATGCCAATTGAGAGCTTTATTAGTGTACGGAATATATTCCCCTACGATATCATGTTCAGTTTTATTACTGATTTCAGATATGAAATACTCATCGGATGTGTTGCAAGATTCATAATTGGACATACCTACGCTATCAGCTAATAATCTAATATGTTTTTTCTCAACATCTACAGGTTTTTGTAGCTCAAAAAAACATAAGTTATTTTGAGAAATGATCTTAATTATCTTATCTCTTTCTGGCTTGCTCAGTTTTGTTGGATCTGTTATTTCCACAAATAAATCATCCAAATTGCTTGTAAAATTCGCAATTTTCTTGTCACACCACTGATTGTACTGTGTTTTATTCTTTGTAATTATATCCATATTATCTAAAGGGTAGCATTTCCTATGTATTTTTGAAGATTGTTAGCTTGACGTCATCAGTTTTATATTAGAAAATAATGATACTGTAATAAACAACTTATATCACCACTGGGGAGAATATTGTGAAAAAGCATGAAACACCAATGCTAGACGAGTTAGAGAAAGGTCCATGGCCTAGCTTTATAAGCGGTATTAAGAGACTTCGTGATGAGCACGAAGAGTCACGCATAAATGAGATGACAAATGATTTACTTGGTCAGTTAGAACATTCGTATGAGACAAGAAAAGGATACTGGAAAGGTGGTACCGTAAGTGTTTATGGTTATGGAGGCGGAATTATACCAAGATTTTCTGAGGTAGGTGATGCATTTCCAGCATCTAAAGAATTTCACACACTACGTGTCCAGCCACCAGCTGGTAACTTTTATACAACTGACATTTTGAGAAAGATGGCTGATAGCTGGGAGAAACATGGCTCAGGACTAGTAACTTTTCATGGTCAGACAGGAAACATCATGTTTATTGGTTCTACAACAGAAAACACACAACATTTTTTCGATGAGATAAATGATTACGGATTTGATTTAGGTGGCGCAGGTCCATGCGTTAGAACTGCTATGTCTTGTGTTGGAGCTGGACGTTGTGAGATGTCTAACTGTAATGAACATAAAATTCACAGATTACTAGTTAATAATTTTGTTGATGATATGCATCGTCCGGCATTACCTTATAAATTTAAGTTTAAAGTATCTGGCTGTGCAAACGATTGTATGAATTCAATAGAGAGGGCGGATATGTCCGTAATTGGTACTTGGAAAGATGATATAAAAGTTGATCAAGAAGAATTTAAAAAATACGTATCACTAAAAGGAAGAAAATATGTAATCGATAATATTGTTACACGCTGTCCTACTAATGCAATATCTCTAAATGATGATGACTCAATTGCAATAGACAATCAAAACTGCGTTAAGTGCATGCATTGTTTAAACGTTGTTCCTAAAGCGCTTCACCCAGGTGATGATAAAGGTGTGACTGTTCTCATAGGTGGGAAAAGAACTCTTAAGATTGGTGATTTGATGGGAACTGTGATTGTGCCATTCATGAAACTCGATAATGAAGAAGATTATGAGAGACTGGTAGAGATAGCTGAAGAGACAATAGATTTTTGGGCTGATAATGCTCTTGAGCATGAGCGTTGCGGCGAGATGATTGAGAGAATAGGATTGGTAAACTTCCTCGAAGGCATCGGAGTTGAGGTTGATCCTAACATGGTATCAAATCCTCGTGAAAGCTCTTACGTCAGAACAGATGATTGGGATCAGGAAGCTCAGAAATGGTATGAGCGTGCTGACGCAAAAAAGGACACTGCATAAGGATATAACACTATGACTGAAGAAAAAAAAGAAATGAGATCGCCTATTGAAACTGGATGTCCAGACGGTTTCCAATACATGCATCCAACCATGAGAAAGAACTTTGGGCAATGGAAGTATCATGAACATCCTAAATCTGGCGTGCTAAGACATGTTGCAGAGAGTGGTGAGGAAATTTGGACTGTTAGAGCGGGCACACAGAGAATTTTAGATGTATTTACTCTCAGAAAGTTATGTGACATTGGAGATAAATATGCTGATGGATACGTTAGGTTTACAATCAGAAGTAACATCGAATATATGGTGAAAGATGCATCCAAAGTAGACCCACTTATAGAAGAGTTGAATAAAGAGGGTTTCATTGTAGGAGGAACCAAGAACAGTGTCGCTATGATTTCTCATACGCAGGGCTGGTTACACTGCGATATACCAGGAACTGATGCTTCTGGAGTTGTTAAGGCAATGATGGATGAGCTCATTGATGAATTTAAAGGTAATGAAATGCCTAACAGAGTGCATATAACGACTTCTTGTTGTCAAATAAATTGTGGCGGACAAGGGGATATTGCAATAAATATCCAACATACTAAACCACCTAAAATCAATCACGACCTAGTTTCAAATGTCTGTGAGAGACCATCAGTTGTAGCAAGATGTCCTGTAGCCGCGATAAGACCTGCTATGGTTAATGGGAAACCTTCATTAGAGGTTGATGAGAAAAAATGTATCTGTTGTGGTGCGTGTTATCCACCATGTCCTCCGATGCAAATCAATGATCCAGAGCACAGTAAACTTGCTATTTGGGTTGGCGGTAATCACTCTAATGCAAGAGGCAAACCTACATTCCAAAAACTCGTTGCAGCTGGAGTACCTAATAATCCACCAAGATGGCCTGAAGCTACTGCTATTGTTAAAAGAATTCTAAAAGTCTATAAAGAGGATGCTCGTGATTGGGAGAGAATTAATGATTGGATTGAGAGAATTGGTTGGCCAAGATTCTTTGAATTAACTGAGTTACCATTTACTAAATTCCACATTGATAACTGGCGTGGCGGAAGAAAAACATTGAACTCTTCAGCATACGTAAGATTCTAAAAACAAGGACGAGTAATGAAATTCGGAATTCTTGTTAACGAAGGACCTTACCAACACCAAGCATCTGATAGTGCTTTTTTATTCGCGAAAGCAGCTATTGAAGAAGGCCATGAAATCTTCAGAGTTTTCTTTTACCATGATGGAGTTAATAATGGTACAAGACTGGCTACTCCCCCACAAGACGACAGACATATCCCAAACAGGTGGTCAGAGCTAGCAAAAGAGCACAAGATCGACTTAGTTTTATGCGTTGCTGCCGCGCAAAGAAGAGGAATGGTAGATCCTGATGAAATGAAGCGCAATGACAAAGACGCAAACAACATAGCAGAAAATTTTAGAATCTCTGGACTTGGACAGCTTATCGAGGCAGGGATACAGGCAGATAGATTTATAACTTTTGGAGATTAAAATGGAAGATGAATTAGAGTCAGGAGTTGTAAAAAAGTTTTTGTACATCAATAGAAGGGCACCTCATGGGTCAATATATGCACATGAAGCACTAGAGGTAGTACTCATAGGGGCAGCTTTTGATCAGGACGTAAGCCTTGCCTTTATTGATGATGGTGTTTATCAACTTAAAAAAAATCAAGATACAAGCGATATCAATACAAAGAATTTTTCAAAAACATACCCAGCTTTAGAGATGTATGATGTTGAAAAACTTTATGTTGATAAAGAGTCTCTCGAACAACGTGGTTTATCAGAAGATGATTTAATGGTTGACGTAAAAATTTTGACATCTGATGAGATGAAAAAAATAATTACTGAGAGCGAGGTTATTCTAAATTTTTAATGTTACATACAATCAATAAATCGCCGTTTGAAAAGAATACGCTAGAAACATGTTTACGACTAGCGGTTGATGGCGCATCGATACTCTATATAGAAGATGGAGTCTACTCAGCAGTAAAAAATACAAAATTTGAGCAGTTAATCTCTGATAAGATACCAAACATAAAAATGTACGTCTTAGAGCCTGACTTAAAGGCTAGAGGACTTGATAAATCTTCACTTATCAATAATATAGAAGTTATAGATTATCAAGGATTTGTTAAACTTGCAGTTGAGAATGAAAAAATTCAAAACTGGTTATAAATATATGAGGTAATTGTTATGACAATTGAGGTAAATGGTAAATCATTAGAAACAGATGAAGAAGGTTATCTTTCTAATTTAGCAGACTGGGAAAAAGATGTGGCTGATGTAATGGCAAAAGCTGATGGAATAGATTTGTCAGATGATCATTGGGAAATTATTAACTTCTTACGTGAGTACTATGAGGAGTACCAAATTGCTCCTGCTGTGAGAGTGCTTACAAAGGCGGTTGGTAAGAAACTTGGTAAAGATAAAGGTAACAGTAAGTATCTTTATGAGTTATTTCCGTATGGCCCAGGTAAACAAGCATGTAAATTTGCTGGCTTACCAAAACCAACTGGCTGCGTATAATACGCCATAAAATAGGGATTTTTTAGGAGAGAAAGCATGTCACTCGTGACTGTTGTATATGGATTGTTATTTTATTTCGCTTTTCTTATTTTAGTAATAGGTTTGGCGTATAGAATCTATGAGTATGCAAAAGTACCTGCTCCACTGAAGATTCCTACTCCGCCAGCTCCTAAAACCAAACAAGGTGTTGCTGTTAGGATTTTCAGAGAAGTGGTCTTGTTTGAGAGCCTCTTTCACTCTACCAAATGGACTTGGCTATTTGGATGGTTATTTCATTTTACTTTACTGCTAGCCGCATTTCGTCATCTAAGATATTTTACTGATCCAGTATGGTTCTGGGTATCATGGGAGATAGTTCAGGCAGCTGGACATTATGGTGGGTATATTATGGTTCTTGCTTTATTTGGTTTATTAGGTAGAAGAGTGTTTGTTGATAGAGTTCGATATATTTCTTCACCATCAGATTATCTCATGCTTATATTGATAATTGGTATTGCAGTGTCTGGACTAATGATGAAATGGTTTCATACAGATATTTTTGCAGTTAAACAGTTTTTCCTTGGCCTTATGTACTTCAATTGGGCTGAGTTACCATCAGATTTTGTTTTATTGTTACACTTAGGTCTTGTTATAGCGCTGATGATTATTTTCCCTTATAGTAAACTACTGCACGCCCCAGGTTTATTTTTTAGTCCAACAAGAAATCAAACTGATACTGCCAGAGACAACAGACATATTGCGGACTGGGCAAAGAAATTGGAGACACATAAATAAAAATTATGGCTAATACTGAATTTGAAAAACCTGAATTAAAAAAGTATTCCGAAGTTCCAAAACTTGAGGAAAAAGCTACCTCACACCTAGCGCCATTTAAATCCAAAGAAGAATTTCAGTCCTCCCTAGGTTATCCAGGAGAGTTAGTGGATAACTGGCAAGAGAAAGCCCTTGATAAAATGGGTGATCTTTTAGGTAGATACAGATCTCTTAGGGTATATCTCGATTCGTGTATTCAGTGCGGCGCGTGTACCGATAAATGTCATTACTATCTTGGTACAAAAGATCCCAACAATATGCCAGTTGGAAGGCAAAATTTACTGAGAAGTGTTTATAGAAGATATTTTACTCTTCCAGGAAAATTTTTCCCCAAGTTAGTTGGTGCAGTAGATTTAACAAAAGAAGTGCTAGATGAGTGGTACTCTTATTATCATCAATGTTCACAATGTCGAAGATGCGCAGTTTTTTGTCCAATTGGTATAGATACTGCTGAAATATCAATGGCAGCAAGAGAAATCATGGACTCAGTTGGTGTAGGACAGAAATATTGTAATGAAATTATTGGTAAAGTTCATAAAATTGGAAATAACTTAGGACTACCCGAACCTGCACTAGCAGACACTTTAGAGGGCTTAGAGGAAGATGTTAAAGATGATACAGGTATTGATGTAAAATACCCTCTTGATCAAGAAAACTCAGAAGTTCTTTTAGTAACACCTTCAGCAGATTTCTTTGCTGAACCTCATGTTGATGGACTGATTGGTTATGGGAAAGTTTTACACCAGGCTGGTATTAGTTGGACCCTGAGTTCTCATGCAAGTGAAGCTGCAAATTTTGGCATGTTTATTGGAAGCTACGATAATATGAAAAAACTTGCTTTAAGAATTAGAGAGGCAGCACTCGATCTAAAAGTTAAAAGAATAGTTTTTGGAGAGTGTGGACATGCATGGAGAGTAGCCTATAGTTTTTTAAATACATTAGCCGGACCTTTTGATTTTCTAGATCCAAGATATCCTGTCCCACAACATATATGCGAAGTCACTCATGATTTAATGAAGAAAAAGATTATTAAGTTTGACGCGTCTGCTAATGACGATATGGTTTTAACATATCATGACTCGTGTAATGTAGCTCGGGCATCCAATATGGGAGATGTAATAGGTGGTCAATTTACAATACCAAGAGAATTGATAAAAGCATCTGTAAATAACTATTTTGATATGGATGAAAATACCATCATGGAAAAAACATACTGTTGTGGTGGTGGCGGCGGCCTACTGACAGATGACCTAATCGAGCTCAGAATGAAGGGAGCTCTGCCAAGAATGGAAGCACTAAAAAACGTGGTCGAAGAACACGGAGTTACACATATGGCAGCAATCTGTGCTATATGCAAAAGTCAATTTTCTAAGGCTTTAAGCTATTATGGGTTCGAGCTTGACCAGATTGTAAGTCTCCACCAACTAGTTGGTAATGCGCTAATAATGAATAAAAAAGAGCTTTAGAGATAAATAGAATATGTTATGCTAGCTATATTAGAGTACTATAATAAACTTATATTTAATGTGATTATTTATGACTAAACTTGAGAAAACAGTTAATTTGATGAAAGAGGAGAATACCTATAGAAGGTTTGCTGATGGCGACCATAAATATAGTGACTTTTCTGAGGACATATTTAACGAAGACAAATCTCATAAATGTCCAACCTACGTTCATAAAACCCCGCCTTGCCAGGGTAGTTGCCCATCTGGAGAGGATATTAGAGGTTGGTTACAAATAGTCAGAGGAATAGAGAAAGCTCCAGAAGGAATGACAATGTCTGAATATGCTTTCAGAAGATCGACTACTGCAAATCCATTTCCATCTCAAATGGGTAGAGTGTGCCCAGCCCCATGTCAAAGCGGGTGTAATAGGAATGAGGTTGATGATTATGTAGGAATCAATGCAGTTGAGCAATTCATTGGCGATAACGCTATCAAAGAAAATTATAAGTTTGAAGAGGCCCCTAAACTTCTCAAACATAAAGTCGCTATAATTGGCGGTGGACCGGCTGGTTTATCTGCAGCATTTCAGCTCAGGAAGATGGGTTATGGTTCAACTATTTTTGAGGAGAGAGAAGAATTAGGAGGAATGATGCGTTATGGTATTCCTAACTACCGAACCCCGAGAGACATATTAGATAAAGAAATACAGAGAATTTTAGATCTAGGTGATATTGAAGTAATTACACAAAAAAGAGTTGGTAAAGACATTCCGCTAGATGAAGTAGAAAAATCGCATGATGCAGTACTTTGGACAATTGGATGCTGGACCGGAAAAGGCCTCCCTGTTGAAGGTGGAGACGCTGAGAATTGTTTGAGTGGAGTAGCTTTCCTAGAAGCTTTTTGTCAAGGGCGCCTTAAAGTCGGTGCTAAGCGTGTTGTTTGTGTTGGTGGTGGCGATACCTCTATCGATGTTGTATCTGTGGCAAGAAGATTAGGTCATATTTCAAATCTTAATACTCAAGATCAACCAGAGGCAATTGTACATGGTTATGTTGCTCAAGATGTTTCAGAACAAGCTGTAAAAGAAGGAGCAGATGTAACTCTGACATCTTTATTTAAAAAAGAGGATATGACGGCTGCTGAACAAGAAGTAAATGATGCCATGCATGAGGGTGTAACTATCTTAAATGGCGTGATGCCAGTTAAAATTGAGAAAGATGATAATAATCGTGCAACTGCAATTATTGTTGCTGAGTGTGAGATGGAGGACAATGTTCCTAAACCAGTCAAAGGCACTGAAAAGAGAATTGAGGCTGATTTGATAGTCTCTGCCATAGGGCAGACGCCTGATATCGATGGACTAGAGGACATGGGTAATGAAAAAGGTTTTTTTGAAGTTGATAACTTTTATCGACATAAAACAAAAGAAGGTCATTTTGTTGCTGGCGACATTATAAGACCACATCTTCTAACAACTGCAATAGGTCAAGGGTCTATAGCTGCAGATTCAATTAAGAGTTATTTTGAAAATAATGATTTCAAGAGAAGGCCGAAAGTAGATGTACATCATTTTAATCTTTTGGAGAAACTTAGAGAAACTGATTTAAATCCAGATGAGTACAAAGCCAGTGAAGCGCCTGATGAATTAAGAGGGTCTGATCAAAACACTGCAGTTGTTCATAATTTTGAAGATAGATCTGCTCATGAGGTAATCCCATCCACCGAACTTTTCCTTGGTCATTTTAAACATGAGGATAGAGTAAAAAGAGGTGAAGCTGTACCGCAGGGCGATGATGTCATAGATAATTTTGAAGATCGAATAATTGGGTTAACTGAAGAAGAAGCCATTAAAGAGGCTTCTAGATGTATGAGCTGTGGAATGTGTTTTGAATGTGATAACTGTGTAATATATTGCCCTCAAGACGCTGTTTTCAGAGTTAAAAAAGATAAGTCGACAATGGGCAGATATGTTGATACAGATTATGATAAATGTATTGGATGCCACATATGTGCTGATGTATGCCCTACAGGTTATATTAAAATGGGTCTCGGAGAATAAGACATCTTCTGAGCTACTGGAACTGGAGAATTTCCAATGGGTCAAAATTTCTATAGGTATCTATTCTTATTCATAATACTTACACCACTGAATATTTCATCACACAATAACGAACCCCACAGTATCAAAGGATCATCTAAAGCTGACTCAATGACTCAATGTGTCGAACCCACAGAAATTATGCAGAAAGAGCATTTTGTTTTTTTATATCATCAAAGAGATAACACCGTGATAGACGGAATCAGAACTAAACAGCATAGTCTTGCTAATTGTATAGATTGTCACGTTGGTTATGACGAGAAGGGCGTTGCAATCCCTATTAATTCAGAAGGACAGTTTTGTCAGACATGTCATGTTCAAACTGCAGTAAATATAGACTGCTTTTCATGTCATGCAACAGTGCCTAGAGATAAAGGCATGAAAAGAATTAAGGCATCAGATAACAACAACCATCTATCTGATAAAATAAAAGATATAACAACATATTATCATTCAAATAATTATGAATAAAAATAATTTAACAAGAAGAGATTTTCTTATCAAATCAGCATCCCTGATGACAGTTGTGTACATCATTCCGGATCTTGTTAGTAAAACCGAGGCAAAACCACTGGATGAAAAAGTTTCCTCTAAAACAAAGTGGGCTATGAACATAGATGTTGATAAGTGTACAAAAGGTTGCACCGCATGTGTTGAGGCTTGTATTGAAGAAAATGGTTTATATGGAATGGATAGACCTGAAACAGATTCACAATGGATAAGAAAACTTACGCTCAAAGATATCAAAACCGAAAAAATAGTAGAACTTCCAATGTTATGTCAACACTGTGAGAATCCACCATGTTGTGATGTTTGTCCAACCGGAGCCTCTTTCCGACGTGAAGACGGTATTGTAATGGTAAATCAACATACATGTATTGGATGCCGTTACTGTATGATGGCATGTCCATTTAAAGCAAGATCGTTTGTTCATGAGAATTTAACTGAACAGCTCACTAGCGCCCCAAGAGGAAAAGGCTGTGTTGAGAGTTGTAATTTCTGTGCCAATAGAATAGATCATGGATCGGATATGACTGCTTGTGAAGAAGCTTGTCAAAAAGAAGGTCATAAAGCTATAACTTTTGGAGACTTATCAAACCCTAAAAGCAGAGTTAATGAATCTCTCGCAAGTAAGCCTAGTAGACGATTGAGATCTGATCTTAAACTTAAACAACGCGTTACATATTCCGGTATCTAATTCATGGATAAAATCATTTTTCAAAGATTAAAAATCGAAGCACCGCTTTTTTGGAAACTATTTTTAGGTTTAGGATTTTTTATTCTCGTAGGATATCTATGTGCACATTACATGGAAACAGAGGGCCATTATGTTACAGGAATGAATAATCAGATTGTATGGGGTATGCCTCATGTGTTTGCTGTCCTACTTATAGTAATTGCTTCTGGAGTTCTCAATGTTGCATCAATGTCATCAGTTTTCAATTTCAAGTTATTTAAACCATTAGCGCCGTTATCTGCATTGATGGCTGTAGCTTTTTTAATTTCAGGATTAGTTGTTCTTGTTCTCGATTTAGGAAGACCGGACAGACTTATCGTTGCTATGACTACATATAACTTTAAATCAATTTTCGCTTGGAATATTTTTCTGTATTCTGGGTTTGCTGCTATATTAGTTGTTTATTTATGGTTTATGTTGGATAGAACTGTGTCTAATTATTCAAAACCAGTAGGAGTATTTGCCTTTTTATGGAGAATAATACTTACAACTGGAACAGGATCTATATTTGGATTTTTGATTGCAAGAGATGCTTATGGAACTGCTATTCTGGCCCCATTATTTATCATAATGTCTCTTCTTTATGGAACAGTTATATATTTTCTATTGCTAAAAGTAATTAATTATTTCCAAGATACTTTGATGACTGATGAAGTGAAAGATAATCTTCGCAAAATCACTATATTTTTCTTGTTTGCGAACCTGTATTTTTTAGCACTATATCATATTACAAATTTGTATATTTCTAAGCATTATGATTATGAGGTGTTCATTTTAACTGCCGGCGGTATATATACAATAATATTTTGGATCGGACAGGTGCTCATCGGTCTATTATTACCTTTGTATCTTTTACTTAATAAAAATAGTAATAATGAATCAAACTTTATGATTTCATCGCTCCTTGTTGTTTTTGGAAGTTTTGCAGCAATTTATGTGATTATAATCTCTGGTCAAGCTTTTCCGCTTAATATTTTTAATGATTATATAATTGTTGAGAGCTCTTTTTACGATAATGTTATTCATAATTACACTCCATCACTATATGAAATAGGATTAGGGATAGGAGGGGTTGCTTTGTCCTTAATAATTATTTTAATTGCTATTAGAAATCTTGATTTTTTACCATCTGTAATACAAATACGGAAACCTTTAGTTGATGAAAAATCAGACTAAAACATGAAATCTTTTATAATAACCTCAACAAAAAAATCATCCGGAAAGACCATTGTAAGTATAGGTCTTTCAGCGCTTTTGAAAGCACAAAAAAAATCATTCTCGGTTTTTAAAAAAGGCCCGGATTATATTGATCCGATATGGTTATCAAAAGCATCAGGCAAAGATTGTTTTAACTTAGATTTTTTTACAATGCAAAAAAAAGAAATAATTTCTACATTCAATAAGTATTCAAAAAATTGTGATCTAGCTGTTGTAGAGGGTAACAAAGGCTTATTTGATGGCTTGAGTTTAGATGGATCTGATAGCAACGCTAGCTTAGCAGAGTTACTTAATCTCAGAGTTATATTGGTGATTGATTGTAATGGTATGACAAGAGGGATTGCTCCATTAATTAATGGATATAAAAGTTTTAATAAAAAGATTAAATATCAAGGAGTAATCCTTAATAATGTAAATGGTGATAGACATCAAAGTAAATTAGTAGCATCCATTGAGAAGTATACAGATTTTAAAATAATTGGTTCCATATGGAGAGATAGTTCACTTTCCATTCAAGAACAACATTTAGGTTTAGTGCCTTCATTTGCGCATAAACAGACAGTGCAAAAAATTCGTGGTATCCGTGATGTCATGAAAAAATCTGTAGATATTGATATGTTTAATAATAAAGTAAATAAGAAAAAAATTAGCGCACGGATTATTACAAAGAAAAAGTATGCTGGTTTGAAAATTGGAATAATGAGAGATGAGGCGTTTGGCTTTTATTACAAAGACGATCTAGAAAAATTTACTAGCCTCGGAAGTAAACTTGTTAGGATAGATTCTGTCAATGATAAAAAATTGCCCAAGATTGATGCCTTGTTAATTGGTGGAGGTTTTCCCGAATTGTGCGCATACAAGCTTAGTAAGAATAAGAGTATGTTGAATAGTGTCAATGAATTTATAGAATCTCATTATCCTGTATATGCCGAATGCGGAGGTCTAATGTATCTTACAAAAAAAATAAAATACAATTCTAAAATATATCCAATGGTAGGTGTAATCAACGGGGAGACCCAGATGTTCTCTAAACCTGTTGGTAGAGGGTATGTGATGTTGGAGACATCAGTTGATCATCCATGGCTGGGAAATTCTTTACCTATCAACTGTCATGAGTTCCATCATTCCAAATTACGACTAAAAGAACCCAAATATAAATATGCATACAGAGTTAAGAGAGGATATGGTATCGATGGAAAACATGAGGGTTTAATATATAAGAACCTACTTGCTACTTATAATCATTTAAGAGATACTAAACAGACTAATTGGGTTGACAAATTTCTCTCTTTCGTCGATAAACAAATATGAAACAGAAACAAATCTTTGAGATATCTGACAGCGCAGCTTTACAAATAAGCAAGGCATCGGAGATGGCAGAATCAAAAGATTGGCCATTAAGAATTGCTGTAGATGTTAAAGATGGAAAGTTTAATTATCTGATGGGGTTTGATAATCCTAAAGAAGAAGATTTACGCCTTAAAATAAATAATATAGAGATTTTAATATCACCAGATTCTATGATCAATCTTAAAAATTGTAAATTAGATTATGTTGAACTCGATAAGGGTCAGAGTGAATTTATTTTTTTAAATCCAAACGATCCTTCATATAAGGCACCACAAGATGATTTAGACGAAAATGTTACTCATGATTTATAATTCCTTCAGTTCCTTCGGTAGTGAAAATGAAATATTTTCAACAATTTGTACATGATTACTCTTAGACTCTATAGCTCCATGTGTTAACAAAAAATTCAAGACTTCATCGAAAAGAATCTCTGGCGCTGATGCTCCCGCTGTAATACCTATCATTTCTTTTGTAGCAAGTAATTCTAGGTCTAAGTCACTTTTATCATCAATCAGAACTGACTCAACATCGTTCTTAAGTGCCAGTTCTTTGAGACGTCTGGAGTTGGAGCTATTTTTTGATCCAATCACTATTAAAAAATCACATAATTGAAGTATTGATTTAACTGCATCCTGTCGATTTTGTGTTGCATAACATATATCATCTTTTACCGGACCTACTATATTTGGAAATTTCTTCTTAAGTCTATCAATTATGATTTTCGTGTCGTCAACAGACAAAGTAGTCTGAGTCACATAAGCCAGATTTGGATTATCGATATCGAGGCTATCAACATCATCCTCAAATTGCACCAAGTGCAGTTTACCTTTTTCAGATTCGTATCTCCCCATTGTACCCTCAATTTCTGGATGTCCTATGTGCCCAATTAAAACTACGTCGATATTTTGTCTTGCATATTTATGCACTTGCAAATGAACTTTTGTAACTAGTGGGCATGTAGCATCAAATATCTTAAGGTTCTTTTTTTTGGCAATTTCTTTAATCTTATTAGAAACACCATGTGCGCTATATATTAAGACAGCTTCATCTGGTATTGAATTAATATCTTCAATAAACATAACCCCCTTTTTCTCAAAATCTTCAATAATGTATTTATTGTGAACAACTTCATGCTTTACATATACAGGGGCTCCAAGTAGATCAATTGCTCTTTGAAGTATCTCCACAGCTCTCTCTACACCAGCACAAAAACCACGAGGTGAAGCAAGTATTAATTTCGATTTTGACAGCACTTTATTCATATATGTTTACTATTTTAACTTTAAACTCGATCGGTATTCCAGCTAATGGATGATTTAAATCAAGTACAACAGTTTCTTTATTAATCTCCTTAATTATGGCGAGCGATGTAGTTTTTTTGTTCTCATGATCTTTAGTATCAATTTCAATGACATTATTCATTTTAATCATTTCAGCGTTTGGGAATGATGATTTTTCTATAGTCTTTGTTTTATTTTCATCTTTAATGCCAAAGGCATCTTTTGGTTCTATAAGCAAAGATTGTGTTTTATTAACCTCGAGACCGTACAGCGTCACCTCAAGTTTTTGGGGTATAGTGCCATCACCAACTACGAACGTGATAGGTTGTTTGTCAAAAGTAGACTCAAATACTAATCCCTTATCATTTGATATTGAATAGTGCATAGTAATTTTTGAGTTATATTCAACTTTTTTGTTCATAATTAAATCCAAGCTCAATAATCAAGAGCAAAACAGCAAAAGTTATAAATATATCTGCAATATTAAAGATACCAGGAAAAAAATAGTTATTGTAGTGAAGTATTATAAAATCTGTAACATATCCGTTGAATAATCTGTCGATAAAGTTGGAAATACCTCCTCCAATTAAACAGCACCATGCAAGCATCGAGATTTTAGAAAAATTCTCTTTATTAGCTATGAACCAATAGATAATTGTTAAAAGTATTAAAAATATTGAAAAGATAATTAGGTTTTTATAAAAAATAGAGTCAGTATGCCCAATACCAAAAACTAATCCCTTATTGAAGACCTTGTTAAATATAACGTACTCATTTATATTATAATATTCACCAATATCAAGTATTTTATTGATGTAGACCTTTGTTTGATAATCAACGATAACAATTAGGGGTATTAGTAGAAAGTATATCTTTGACATCAAGCTAATTTTCTTGTCTCGCCATCACCTTCGATGTTACTAAAACACCTTTCACAAATTTCAGGATGGCCTTCAATAGTGCCAACACTTTCATGTTTATGCCAGCACCTTGTACACTTTTTATGTGGTGACGAGTCGATAGTTATTTCATCATTATCATTATCATTATCAACAATATCACATGAAGATGAAATGAAAATAAATTTTAACTCATCCTCATAATCTTTAAGCAAATTAAATTTCTTATGATCTAATTTCAGGATAATGTTTGCATCAAGGGAAGATCCGATTTTATTAGCATTTCGCGCATCGTCCAATTCTTTTGAGACCATTTGCCTTAACTGAAAAAGCACATTCCCGATTTCTTGTTCTTTATCGCTTAAATTACAAGTGTGTTCCGGCCATTCTGTGAGGAAAATGCTTTCTTCATCCTTGATCTTATAGTAATTGAATACCTCTTCTGCAGTAAAAGATAATATCGGAGAAATAATTTTATTAAGAATTTTTAGGATTCTTTTACATGTTTCTTGACATGATCTTCTAGACATAGAGTCTGTTTTTACTGTGTATAGTCTATCTTTAATTATATCAAGGTAGTATCCACCAAGATAAATTGTACAGAAGTTTTGAATATCTTGTGTAATCTGGTGAAATTTAAATTCTTCATAATATCTTGTTACTCTATCCTGTAAATTCTGAGTTTCATTTAGAATCCATTTGTCAACAAGCGGCATATCTTCAGTTTGTATTTGTCCATCTGAAGTATAGTCATTAATGTTTGATAGAAGGAACTTAATAGTATTTCTAATTCTTCTATAACTTTCACTTGTTCTTGTGAGAATCTCGTCAGATATAGTCATTTCTTTTGTGTAATCGGTATTTGCAATCCATAGTCTCAGGATATCCGAGCCCTTCTCTTTAATGATATCCTGTGGTGAAATAACATTTCCAAGAGATTTTGACATCTTCTGTCCTTCGCCATCAACAACAAATCCATGAGTCAGTACTTTTTTGTAAGGGACTTTTCCATTGATTGCTAACGAGGTTATTAGTGAGGACTGAAACCAGCCTCTGTGTTGATCAGAACCCTCAAGATATAAATCTGAAATATCTCCGAGGTTTCTATTTTTCACAACAGCTTGATGTGTTACGCCAGAATCAAACCATACATCAAGCGTATCTGTAACTATTTCATAATCATCACTATTCTCAATTAAACTAGATTTATCATATTCAAACCAAGATTCAATGTTATCTTTTCTGACTATTTCAGAAACTACTTTCAAGATATTAGGTGTATTAGGATGTAATTCATTAGTTTTTTTGTTTACAAAAAATGGAATTGGAACACCCCAAAACCTTTGACGAGAAATGCACCAATCTGGCCTGTTATCCATCATATTTCTTATCCTATCTTCCCCCCACCCAGGAATCCATTCAACATTATTAATGGACGAGAGGATTTTCTCTCTAAGATTATTATTATCCATACTGACAAACCATTGAGGAGTTGCTCTAAATATCAGAGGTGTTTTAAACCTCCAGCAATGTGGATAGCTGTGGTGATATTTATGTTGATGTAGCAGACAATTATTTTCTTTAAGCTTAGAAATTATCGATGAGTTTGCATCTCTAACATTTAGCCCACCAAAAAATTCTAAACCATCATCAAAACATCCCTTATCATTTACCGGATTGAATATTTCTAAATCATTTTCAATCCCTGCCTTATAATCTTCTTGTCCATGACCAGGAGCTATGTGGACAATACCACTTCCAGACTCAGTTGTAACATGATCGGCAAAAATAATGGGAACGTCAAAGTTATAGAATGGATGATTTACACTCAAACCAATGAGATCCTTACCATTAACGGAATCAACCGACTGCAGTGATGTATTCATTACAGAGTTAAGAGACTCTAAAAGATCTTCGGCTAAAACGTAAACTCTATCCTTATCCTCAACTAATACGTACTGAACATCTATATTAACAGCAACAGCTCTATTGGCAGGTAAGGTCCATGGTGTCGTTGTCCAAATCATCAAATAAATATCTTTTTTTGTATTAATTTTAAGATTATTTTTTACCAATTTAAATAAAACGTATACGGCATCTGATTCAACATCTTTATATTCAACTTCTGCTTCAGCTAAGGCTGATTCAGACTCAATACACCAGTGCACTGGTTTAGAACCAAAATATATATGATCATTAGCAAGGATATCTCCGAGGCTTTCAATTATTGACGCCTCAAAATCTTTATCCATACTTAAGTAAGAATTATCCCAGTCGGCAGAAATACCCAGTCTAATAAAATCTTTTTTTTGTTTTTCAACTTGCTTATGAGCATATTCTCTGCAAGCTTTTCTGAAGGCATTTTTATTTTCTCTAAATTTAGACTTTCCAAATTTTTTTTCAACCATAAGTTCAATTGGTAATCCGTGACAATCCCAGCCAGGCACGAATGGACAATCATAGCCAGATGCTGTTTTGCTTTTAATTACTATATCTTTGAGAATTTTATTTACAGCATGACCAATATGTATATCACCATTTGCATAAGGGGGCCCGTCATGGAGAATATATTTAGGTTTATTCTGATTCTCCTTCCTTAATGATTGATATAAATTAATGCTATCCCAAAATTTCATAATTTCAGGTTCCCTGTTAGGTAGATTTGCCTTCATTGGAAATTTAGTTTTAGGTAAATTGAGAGTATCTTTGTAATCCATCTAATTATTGATTATCTCCTTCACTCTCTTATAATCATCATTCATTTGTTTGATTAGTTGTTCTTTGTTATCAAATTTTATTTGATCTCTAATTTTTTTAATAAAGCGCACTTTTAAATTCTCACCATATATATCTTTATTAAAATCAAAAATATAAACTTCAAGCAAAGGTTTGTTACCAGAAAAAGTAGGCTTAGTGCCTATACTAGCTATACCATTGAATTCATTATTTTTAAAATACGCCTTAACGTAAAATATACCATTTATTGGGTATGAATTACATATTTTGATATTAGCAGTAGGATAACCAAGATCTCTTCCTACTTTATCTCCGTGTTCTACTCTCCCACTGATATTGAATGGTTTCAACAGAAACTTATTTGCTTCATCAAAACGACCATCTATAATTAATTTTCTTATCTTAGAACTCCCAATTTTAGTATCTATTTCCTTTATCGTTTTTACACTAGATATTCTGATGAGATCTGAGTAATTTTTCATGAGATAGTTTAAATCGCCTTTTCTTTCATGACCAAACCTAAAATCTTCGCCTACAATTAGATGCTCTACACGAAGAGATTTTAATAATATTTGATTTATAAATGTATCTGCATCGATTTCTGAGAAAGCTTGGTCGAATGGGATCAAATAGCATTTTTTTATACCCATATTCTCTAAATGCGCAAGTTTATCTTCATCACTCATAATCTTAAAAAAACTATGTTGTCTGAAAAACTCTTGTGGCATAGGATTAAATGTCATTATTGCAGGCGAGCAATTATTTTTCTCACAGACCTCTATCACTTTATTAATAAGTAAATTATGACCTTCATGCATACCATCAAAGTTACCTATTGATAAAGCAAGTGGTGCATCACTGTTTTCAGTAATTTTTTTAATTATTTCCATAGAAAATATCTTTTACACTAACCTTCGCTAATTTCATAATACTGAAGTAGACAATAACTCCTGTGCCTATCAGTATAAATAAATACAACCCTCTTAAATAGAATGATTTTTCACTAAAATCACCAATCGCATCATAGACAATTGCAATCGCAATGTACATCAAGATAGAAGAAAATAATGACTTCAAAACATTTGAATCATAAACCAGCTTTCTGTCAAGTATCTCCTCTCTTTTTAGTCTATTGCTTAATAAAATTACTTGTAGCCATGCTGACAATGAAGTTGCGAGTGCTAAAAATGCATGTGCTCCTTCAAATGCATTTTTAAAATATAAAAGGACAACGATGGAATTAAAAGTAATATTAAAGGATATTGCTATAATTCCAAATTTGACAGGTGTTTTTGTATCTTGCCTGGAAAAAAATCCCGTGAGAAGTACTTTCATTAAAATGAAAGCTGGGAGTCCAACCGAGTATGCCAAAAGACTTAGCGCACTCATATTTACATCATAACTATCAAAACTCCCGTATTTGAAAAGGGTAAATAATAATTGTTCAGCAAGAACTATTAAACCAGCCATTGCGGGTATACTTAATATCATTACAATGCGAAGAGCACGATATAAAGTTTTTTTGTAGTCTTCTATGTTTCCTTGAGAAAATTTTTTAGATAATGTCGGTAATGCTACAGTAGCAATAGCAATTCCTAAAATCGCCAAAGGAAATTCAACTAACCTATCTGAGTAATACAGCCAACTAATACTGCCTACGGCTAGGAATGAAGCAACAATAGAATCAATTACTAAATTAAGTTGAACAACCGCTGATCCTAGGGCAGCAGGCAACATCAACTTTAGAACTCTATTGACTCCATGGAAATTAAAGTTTATCCGAGGAAAAACTAACACATTTAATCGACTTAATGCTGGCAATTGAATTAAGTATTGTAAAACTCCCGCAAAGAAGACTCCATAAGCTAGAGCAATTATCGAGTTTTCAAAAAAACCTGTGAGATAAAATGCAGATAAAATTAATGATAAATTTAATATAACAGGTGTTATGGCTGGTAAAAAAAATCTATTATGTGTATTCAATATTCCTGCTGATAAAGCCGTTAATGAAATAAAGAATAGATATGGAAAGGTTATTTTTAACATAGCTGATGCAACTTCTAATCGATCATCCCCAGAACCAAAACCAGGAGCAAAAATATTAATTACCGTTTCCGAAAAAATAATTCCCAAAGTGACAATCAAGATTAAAATTAAAGCCAAATTGCCTTGCATATAAGAAATAAATCTCTTCAAATTATCTCTATCGTTTTCTTTAATATCATTTAATATGGGTACAAATGCTTGAATAAGAGCGCCCTCTGCAAATAATCTTCTGAAAAAATTTGGAATTTTAAAAGATATAAAAAATGCATCTGTATGGGCCGACGCACCAAAAATATTTGCAAAAACCACATCACGTAAGAAACCTGAAATCCTTGATATAAAGGTCATTCCTCCGACAACAGCTGAGGATTTTACGAGTCCTTTTGAGTCATTTGTTTCTTTTTCTTGTTCCATTTATTATGTATAGGTTGACAGTTATACTCCACACTGAGATAATCTTGTTTTATTTTACCTTTTAATAGGAGAAGAATACATTGGCAAATACACCACAATCTAGGAAAAGAGTAAGACAGGCTATCAAGGCGAGAAATAGAAATGCCTCACAGAAGTCTGAATTTCGTACCAGTTTAAAAAAAGTACTAAAATCTATTACTGATAAGAATAAAGAGCAGTCAAAAGAAAATTTCAACCATGCAATGTCTGTTATGGATAAATTAGTGTCCAAAGGCTTAATCCACAAGAATAAAGCGGCAAGACATAAATCAAGATTAAATTCTCATATTAAAAATATTTAAAATTTATTCTTCTGAATAGAAAAATGTGCCTATTATTTTTTTACTGAGAATTTGCTTAATAACGTCTTTACGATAACCAGAAGCAATTATTGAAGGACAATGTCTAGTTGTAGCCATCTTAACGGACCTTATCTTAGTTTTGAAACCACCAGTTCCAACTGAGCTTTTCTCATCTAAATTAAAATCATCTTCATTCAGATTCTTTGTGTTACATTTTTTTATAATTTTAGCATCTGGATATTTATCTGGATTTTTATCAAAGTAACCATCCTGGTTAGTAAGAATAACCATCAGATCAGCTTCCATCATATTTGAAACCATTGCTGCTAATGTGTCGTTATCACCAAATCTAATTTCTTCAGTGGCAACGACATCATTTTCATTGATAACTGGTATGACATCCAAGCTAAGAAGATTATCAAATGTTGCTTTAGCATTTAAATACCTCTCAGGGTTATTCATATCATCATGAGTCAACAAAACTTGAGCAATCTTTTTATCATATTTAGAAAAGTAACTTTCATACATCTTCATTAATTGTTGTTGGCCAACAGCAGCTAAGGCTTGTAATTCCTCAAGCTTACTAGGTTTCTCACTCATATCTAAATAGCTAATTCCTTGACTAATTGCGCCCGAGGATACTACAGCAAACTTAATACCATCCGAGTGACCCTTAGATATTTGAGCACATATATTTTCAATACTATTCTCATTATGCGACGAGTCATCATTTATAAGCGCACTTCCAATCTTGATTATTACTTTTCTGTAGTTATTCATTTTTTTCTTTCAAATAATGATATATATCTTTACATAAATTTTCTAATCCTGCTTTTTCAATTGCAGAAGTCGTATATACTCTGTGGTCTATTCTATCACTAATCTGCCTCATAATTTCTGCAAGTTTTTTTTTATCTAATAAATCAATTTTATTAAGAACCAGCCATTTATCTTTTAAGATTAGGTCGTCATTAAAAGACTTCAGCTCCTGATGAATTGTATTAATATCAGTAAGAATATTGTCTATACTTTTGTTTGATACATCTACTACATTTAACAATAATTTTGTTCTTGAAATATGTTTTAAAAATTGAATACCAAGACCTTTTCCATCTGAAGCTCCTTTTATTAATCCAGGAATATCCGCTACTACAAACTTTTCATAATCACTAACAAGTACTACTCCAAGATTAGGATGAATTGTAGTAAATTCATAATTAGCAATTTTAGGTTTTGCCATGCTGACTGCTGCCAATAATGAACTTTTTCCTACATTTGGTAAACCTACAAGTCCTACATCTGCTAATACTTTAAGAATTATCTTTAACTCTCTCTCTTCGCCTATCTTCCCTTTAGTAGTCTTTCTCGGCGCTCTGTTAGTAGACGTTTTAAATCTAGCATTACCTAATCCGAATTCCCCACCTTTTGCTATCTCAACTGATTGACCATCTTTCTCTAAATCACATATCATATCTTCATTAGTTTTATCGTAAACTACACTACCAACGGGTAATTCTATAATTAAGTCATTAGCCGCCTTGCCTTTTTTATTTTTTGATCCTCCATTTTCACCGTTAGAGGCAATAAATTTACTTTTATTTCTAAAATCAGCTAGTGTATTCAGACCTTCTTTTGCTTTCAGAAGAATTGATCCACCTTTACCACCATCACCCCCATCTGGTCCGCCAAAAGGGATGTATTTCTCTCTTCGAAAACTTAAACAACCGTTACCGCCATTGCCAGCTTTTACCATAATCATGGTTTCATCGATAAATTTCATTTTGATGTATAGTGAAAAGTGTTAGTTGATTGATTTAGTGGGCATAACACTAACATATTTATGTTTCGTAGGACCTTTTTTTTGAAACAAAACATACCCATCGATTTTAGCAAACAGAGTGTGATCTTTTCCACAACCGACATTTAAGCCTGGTTTCACTGGCGTGCCACGCTGTCTGATAATTATGTTTCCTGCTTTAACAAACTCACTACCGTATTTCTTGACGCCAAGTCTCTTCGACTCCGAATCTCTTCCGTTCTTGGTACTTCCGCCTGCTTTCTTATGTGCCATATGACTTTCCTACTTGATAGACTCTATTTTTAGTTCTGTATAATCTTGTTGATGACCGTGTGTTCGCATATAGTGTTTTCTTCTCTTAAATTTAACAACTCTAACTTTTCTATATTTACCATGCTTTTTTACAGTGGCAGTTACTTTTAATTTAGAAAGTTTAGACTCTGATACAAGAGATTCATCATCTTCAAAAGCCATTATTACATCATCAAAAGATACTTTCGAGCCTTCTGGAGAGGATATAAGAGATACTTTAATATGATCACCCTCGCTAACCTTGAATTGTTGAGTCCCACTCTTGATAATCGCAAACATTTGTCTCACCTAAAAAAATAAATTCTACCTTTTATTTGTTATTTAATAAACTATTTTATGCGATAAATAGACAATTTTTAGGAAAATTATCAACTTAGTAGCTACTTATTGATTATAGATATAATATATTCAGTATGAAATTATCGGAAATCAATAAGATTCTTAGAAATGAGCTTGTCGACCTAGAAAAAGAGATGACTAAAAGGGCTAAGACGTCAGTGCCGCTTATTAATGAACTTAGTGAGCATATCATTAAAAGCGGTGGAAAACGACTGAGACCTATAATTTTGATGCTCTTATCTAAAATGACTTCCACAGATGACTCTCCTTATATGATTAAGGCTGCAGTTATTTTAGAGTTCATTCATGCAGCTACACTTTTGCATGATGATGTAGTAGATATGTCAGAAATAAGACACAGCCAAGATACCGCAAATACTATTTGGGGTAATAAAGGAGCAGTATTGGTAGGTGATTTTCTTTACTCTAGGGCATTTGAGATGATTGTAGAAATAGATAATCCAAAAATATATCAGATACTTGCACACACAACAAACACAATAGCACAAGGCGAGGTTATGCAATTAATGAACATTGAAAATGTTGATATATCTGAGGAGAGTTATATGGAAATTATATATAGAAAAACAGCGATTTTATTTGAGGCCTCAGCCAAAATAGGTGGAGTACTATCTAACATAAATGATAGTTCAGTAGAGGATCTAGGTGCATACGGAAAAAATTTTGGAATTGCATATCAATTACGTAATGATTATTTAGATTATTTTGGTGATAGTTCACTTACTGGGAAAAATATCGCTGAAGATCTTGTTGAGGGTAAAGTGACACTACCTCTTATTCATAGTCTTAGAGTTTCTGATGATAAGGAGCGTGATGTAATAGTTGAGAAAATTCACAATCCTAAATCGGACAATTTATCTGAAATAAATACCGTTCTTAAAAAAAATGAATCTGACAAATATCTTGAGGATTTGATTGATGAATTTTCAAATATAGCCATTGAATGCCTAGATGCTTACAAATCTAATGACAATTACAGAGCACTGGCAAGTTTAACCGAGATGTGTAAAGATAGGTCTAAATAAATTTAAGAAATGTAATTCTGTTTGCGTTTAAATATCTCTGATAAAGTTTTACCTTCTGAATATCCGTTCATGAATTTTTTACCCAACCATAATTTCATGGCTATGTAACTTAGAGTTGGATAATTGTATAGTATAGCAGATCCTTTGTTATATAGATTTAATTCCGAAGTTAATTTTGAGAGAAATGTATTATACGATTTGATAGTATCACCAAGTCTTTCTCCTCCTTCGATAATCGCTTTTGCTGCAAATTTTCCAGAGACAACCGCATTATAAATTCCTTCTCCTAAAAGTTTTTCTGCTAGCCCAGCCGCATCACCGACCAACATTATTCTATCATTCATGGTATAGTCGAAACCTTCTGTGCCTATTGGGTATGCCGTAACATCCTGTAATTCATTCTTACCAAATCTCTCCTCAGCAAATTTGTAAAGTTCAGTCTTTGTGTCGCTCTTCGTTTTAACATTATCAATCAGATTTCCAATGCCAATATTCAGGTGGTCATCTTTAGGGAAAATCCATTCATACCCGGATTTATTGAAAATGAATTCTGTAATGTCTTCTTTTGTAATATTTTTCTTTACTTTTCCCTCATATGCATAAACTGGATTTTTATATTTAAATTCAGTTGCTAATTTTCTAACAAGACTGTTAGCACCATCAGCACCAATCAGGTATTCACATGAGATATTTTTATCATCTACCGTAAGGAATACATTATCATCGTGGCAGATAATTTTATTAATCTTATTGATCTTTTGAAAATTTACACCGATTTTGACAGTTTCTTTAAAGTAATAATTATCAAAGTCATCTCTTATCACCATCACACATGAACCTAAATTATGGTTGAGTTTGACTGATTTTTTATCATTAAAAGAGAACTTCATTTTCTTTGCTGTATGCTTTACGAGATGAGAAATATCAATAGGGAGATGTTTTAGTGTTTTCTTCGTTATTCCTCCTGCGCATGGTTTGTGCCTCGGGAAATCCATTTTATCGAGCATTAAAACTGATTTTCCAGATTTCTTCAGGTAATATGCTGCACTGCAGCCAGCCGGACCTGCTCCTACTACAATCGCATTATAATGATTAGCTCCATGTTTCATTTTGGTGCATAAAATTATTTAAAGTTTGTTAATAAGTTTAATTATAGATATTATATCATTCTTATTCCCGTGTAATCTCAACATTTTACGCATCTTATTTGTTTTATTTGCTTATGTTCAATTTTGGCACAATTTGTGCATGTATAGTGCAGGAGGGGATAATATGAATCTTTATTTTAAACACATAATGAGTATGTTTGTTCTTCTTATTTTATGCATAGAACCTACATATGCTCAGGATGGGTCAATTTCTAATGCTAATACAGCATGGATACTCACGTCTACCGTCTTGGTTTTATTTATGACAATACCAGGTCTGGCATTTTTCTACGGTGGCTTAGTGAGAGGTAAAAACGTACTTTCAGTATTGATGCAATGTTTTGCATTAACTTGTACCGTCTCAATTTTATGGGTTGTATTTTTATACAGTCTCACATTCGGAGATGGTGGCAGTATGAATAGTATAGTTGGGAACTTTGATAACCTATTCCTCGCAAATTTAACAGCGGACTCTATGAGTGGCGACATACCGGAGACAGTATTTGCAATGTTTCAACTTACATTTGCCATTATTACTCCAGCTCTTATAGTGGGCGGTTTTGCAGAGAGAATGAAGTTTTCTTCAATGTTACTATTTAGCGTAATTTGGATGGTCTTGGTTTATGCGCCGATTTGTCATATGGTATGGGGCGGCGGTTGGCTGGGACAAATGGGACTTATGGATTTTGCAGGCGGAACTGTAGTTCATATTAATGCAGGGGTGGCGGCTCTTGTTGCTGCAATAGTACTCCGTCAAAGAAAAGGCTTTCCTGCAACACCAATGCCTCCACATAATCTTACAATGACTGTCGCTGGAGCATCTATGTTATGGGTTGGATGGTTTGGTTTTAATGCTGGTTCTGCTCTAGCTGCAGATCAATCAGCAGGTATGGCTATGCTAGTAACTCATATTGGTGCTGCTGCTGGTTCTCTTGCATGGATGTTTAGAGAATGGTCTAAACAAGGACGTCCAAGTGTTCTGGGTATTGTGACAGGTATGGTAGCCGGTCTAGGAACTATAACTCCAGCTTCTGGTTTTGTTGGCCCCATGGGTGCGCTTATTATAGGTATTCTTGCAGGTATAATTTGTTACGAGGCTACACAATACATTAAAAAAGTTTTAATGATAGATGATTCGCTTGATGTATTTCCCGTACATGGTGTTGGTGGCATTTTAGGAACATTACTCACCGGTGTATTCGCATCCGCATCATTTGGCGGAATGGGCCTTGAAAATTCAATTTCCGACCAAGTGATGATTCAGATTGTAGGAATTATATTCACAATTATCTGGTGTGGTATTTTTACCTACATTGCATTAAGAGTAACGAACTCTATTGTGGGTCTTCGTATAACTGATGAAGACGAACAAACAGGTGTTGATTTATCTGAACATGGCGAGAAAGGCTATAACTAGTAAAAAATTAATCTCACGTACGATATAGCGTGTTGTACGTGAGATTAGTCGGTATCTTATATTCTAACAACCTCTGTACTTACTAAACCCGCTTCATTCAGTCTAATTACTCTATATCCTGGTTTAGCATTTCCATCTATTGTAAAGGTTTTGGATTTAGGCAAAGATTGAAAGCAAGTGGAGGGGGTGGAAAGAAGAAGAGCTTGATTTAACTTCGATTCATAAACATTATGTATGTGCCCCCAAAAAACACCTTTGACTCTATCATTATTTTTTACGATATCTAGTAGTAGATATGCATTTTCAATAATCATTTTATCCATAGATGCAGAGCCAATCATTATAGGATGATGATGAAGAAACATGATGACATTTTTCTGTGGGTTTTTATCAATAATACGGATACACGAATCGATCTCATCAGTCTTTAATTGCCCATTCGGAGAGTTATGTTTTTTTGTATCAAACATAAAAATTATCCACTCACTATCTTCGATAATGAACTTGTTATCACCTGAGATTGAATTTCTAAAATTGTTCAAATTTTCCAAAGAGTCGTGATTACCAGGCATGACAAGCACTTTATGTTCAACAGGAGATAGTATCTCACGAAGATTCTCATATGATTCTGGAGTCCCATCATCTGATATATCTCCAGTGAGTATTAAATAATCAATATTTTTTTGATGTTTAGCTACATGTCTTACGACTTCTGAAGCAGCTTGGAAAGTATTAAAATTATTAATCTTACCCTCTTTATCTTTAACTATATGGAGATCAGTGATTTGAACGATATTCATTAATTTATAGGCTAATAATCTAGTTAATTTAATTTTGATGGTACTAATTTTGTGATATAGTATCAACACTATGAAAAAGGATATACACCCAAACCATCAACCCATCATTTTCCATGATGTAACTAGCAACAAGAGCTTCTTGTTGTCATCGACATTAAATCCCAAAGAAAAGATGAAATATGAGGACGGCAAAGAATATCCTGTATTCAAAATAGAAACATCCTCGGAATCACACCCGTTCTATACTGGAAAAGGCAGAATCGAGACAAAAGAAGGTCGTGTTGCTAAATTCAGAAAGAAATACAGTTCTAAGTAACTGATTTATCAATAAATTTATCATCAAAACTTATTGGGTAAATTATGCTTGACAATCGTACGTTGTAATTATAATGTTATGGACAAGATACGAACAAATGATATTTATATTAGACAATGTTAATATTATAATATATTTGTTCATAATTAAGTAGACATGATTACTACAAAGGAGGTAAATATGTCAAAATTATATCATAATTCGAAGTATTTGCTTGCACCTTCGCTTATTCTAGTATCACTTGCTGGTGTTATAGTAGGTGGACCATTTGCATGGACAGGTGTAGTACTTCTTTTCGTAGGTATTTTAATTGATACAGCGATTAGAAAGCAATCTTCAAGCACAATGCACGGTAGCGACGGTGAAACGTTAGCAAACCCTGCATTCCAAAACATGGTGATGTACATGATGTTGCCAGTATTCGTACTGTTACAACTAGCATTAGCATGGAGAGTATACGGTTACATGACAGGTATGCCAGTTGAAGTAACATCAATGATATGGGGTGTAATTCCATTTACCTCAGGAATCACAGGCCTAGATCTTATTGGTGCAACACTTTCAACAGGAATATTTGCAGGTATCGGTATTATTTATGGACATGAGTTGTCACACACAAAAGGTTTTGCATTCTTAATTTCAAGAATGACAATGGCTCTTTCAGGCTCAGCACATTTCTGCTACGCACACGTGTACAACCATCATTTAGAGCTTGCAAGTGAAGATGATCCTGCAACAGCACCACGTGGACGTACAATATACGGCCATTACATGCTTTCGCATTTAGGTCAGTCAAAGTTCCTTTTCAATATGGAAAAAGAAAGACTTGCACGCATGGGTAAAGGATTTATCTCATGGGAAAACCGTTGGATTCGTGGTTACCTAATGTCAGTACCTTCAGTAGCGTTATTCTTCGCAGCTGGTGGCTGGATTGGTGTAGCAGCGTTAGCTACAGTATGGGTAATTTCAAACTTTGAATTAGAAGCTTTGAACTATCTTGAGCACTATGGCTTAATCCGCGTAAAAGATCAGCCAATTGACTATCGTCATAATTGGGACAATAACACGCTTTTCACAAGCTGGTTCTTCATTGAAATCGGACGTCAAGCAGATCACCACGATCGTGGGGAAACTCACTTCTGGGAGCTTGAAAATGTAGGAGCACCTAACACTGGTTGGGGTTATTTCACAATTTTCGCGCTAGCATTAGTACCACCACTATGGCACTGGTACATGAGAAAAAGACTAGCAACATGGGACGAAAAATTCGCAACAACTGAAGAAAAAGCAGTAGCTGCAAGAATCAACAAAGAAGTTGGTTACGAAGGCACACGTTTCGACGGTGACGAATTATCTTTCCCAGTTGAAGGTTAATAAGGAAGTAAATTAGTTCAAATGGACTTGGCGACACCCCCTCTTTGAGGGGGTGTTTTTTTAGTAATGAAGACAAATAGTTTTCTCAGTACCGTCAACCTCTAAAACACAGTTATTACATCTATACTTTAGAGCCACAACACTAACAGCTTTAGTAAGTACCATTCTTAAAAGATCTGTTGATATAGAGAATAAAATTTTTATCTCATAAAATGAGCTATTTTTCGATATATCATATCTTCCAATTTTGATTTTACTATTGCACAGTACTGTCCTGACAGCATCATTAATTTCTACTGCAGGAACTTTAGTATCCACAACATCGCCATGTCTGAATATTACTTTTGCACAATGCAAGCTTTTCGCTTTATCTTTTGGTGATGAAGTTACGTCTTCATCAGTATTGAAAATCTTCTGATTTTCTGAATATTGTAAAATTTTAGTCATTTTACACTCTCCTCTTTAGTGTTTACCTGATCGGTTTGGTCACAAGCTGAAGATCAACTACCAATAAAAAAACCACCTATAACGCTAAAGTCATGGTGGTTTACCGATCGCTTTAGCTATTTTACGCCGGCAAGCTGAAATCAAATCGGCGATATCTAAATGAGAACATAACCAGACTAATATGTCAACTTTATAGTTTTCTGAGAGGATACTTTATGTTATCTATAAATCCAAACTCTTTACTTCGATCTTCAACGCCAAGATACTCTCTTTCAGTAACTGTCGCATTTTTATATGTAAAGAAAAGATAATCCCATACAGTAAAGATAGAGGCATAATTAGCATTTCGAGAGAGCTCAGCGACGGTGTGATGATTCGTATGATATTTGGGTGTAACAATGATTTTGCTAATTTTAGAGTCTAAACTTTCAGGCAATCTTAAATCAGAGTGATGGAATTGTGCTGAAGCAGTCAGAATAATTTCATAAAAGATAAAAACTGATATAGGTAAGCCTAATGTAATTATCAATACGGCTTTAAAAAATCCCGAGATTAAAAGTTCTCCTATATGAAAGCGCAACGAGGTTGTGACGTCCATTTGAGTATCAAGATGATGCATTCCATGAAATCTCCATAAAAAATCCCATGTATGACTTATCCTATGAAACCAATAAAAAGCCAAATCTAATAATAAAAAACCGAATAAAGCCTCTAAGAAAAAATTATACTCTATTGTATTTAGTAATCCGTATTGATTCTCGTTTGTAATCATCATAACGGGTATAAGTAAAAAGATAACAAAAACTCTCATGATAACAGTATTAACAACTGCTATAGTCCCATGAAAAAAAAGTCTTTTCATTTTACTTTTTGTGTTTCTCTGTGAAAAATAATTCTCAAGTATCATAAAAACAATAAAAAAAACAATGAAAAAAATAAGTTTTAAATTTGTCAACACCTCAATCATTATTTAAGTATATCAAATTAACAAATATTAGTATCATAGATGGATTACATTTTTAAAATAGCTTATACTGCGGTTTAATATTTTGATTCACTATGACAGATAAAAACCAAAGACATAGACTGAGCCACATTATAGCGACCCTTGGACCGTCTACTGATGATGAGAAAGAGTTGATAACGATGCTAATGGCTGGAATAGCCAGACAATGGACCGATGGAGTTGATCTAGCCAGGGTTTTACATAGTGACGGGGAAGATATCGCAAAAAAACGCTTACAAATCTTCAGAGAACAATCTAGCAAAAGAAATTTAAATACAAGAATTTACGTTGACAGCGACGACATGTCTCTTAATCTGGAATCATATTTAAACTTTATTAATTCAATGAAACCAGATATAGCAGCTTTCAATAAAAAATTAGGAGTGGACCAATTAAAACAAATTAAACCAAAATTACCAGATAGCGTTAAGATATGTGTAAGAGTAAATAATGGAGAGACTACAGAAGATCTAGACGATTTCTTTAATGCTTGCGATTATGCAATGATTGAATTGGACTCAAAGGTGATAGTAGATGAAAAAATTGTCGATAGAGCAAAATCTAAAAATTGTGAGCCGATATATCTCGCGTTGATGCCTACTTTGATGAAAGGTCAAGTTCAATCCCGCGAAGAAAATTTTGAGATAGGACATACTCTAGAGGAAGGTTTTGATATGATTGCACTATATGAGGAAACTGCGAACGGACCATACCCTGCTAGATCTGTGAAGTGTATTGATGAAATTGCGGTTGAATCTGAAAAGTTAAGGGTGAATCCATTTTCAGATCTGATGAGTAAGATTTTTGGTTTTTTCAAAAAATAGTTATCCTGGCGGCCACCCGAAAGCTCTCCCAGCCAAAATATGAATATGAAGGTGGAAGACTGTTTGGCCAGCTTCAGCGCCATTATTGATAACCAATCTAAAATCTTTAATATCATTTTCATCCGTAATCTTTTTCGCAACTAGTAATAAATGACCTAATAGCTCTTTATCGCTTTTATCTGCTTTGCTGATTTTTTGTATTTCCTTTTTTGGTATAACGAGTATGTGTGTTGGTGCTTGAGGACTTATATCATTAAATGCTATTGAAATATCATCTTCGTAAATAATGTCTGCTGGTATTTCTCTGTTGATTATCTTTAAGAAGATATTATCCATTACGGCTTATAACCTCCAGATTTCATCACATCTGCCTTAATTCTTTCAATTTCGTCAGATGGCATTGGAGCTTTTCTATCTTCCTTGATACTATTTTCTTGAGGCGTAACTGATGATAAGAGTTTTATAATTTGTTTCTGACTATCAATTTGTTTATTTAAAAGTCTTATTATAATTAATAATAATATAACTACAGACAATGAGATATAAATCATAATGCTGTTCATAATTATTTAATACTTTTTATGGTATCTATTACCTCTTCTACGTGTCCTTTAACTTTTACATTTGTCCAGAATCCTTTAATTTCAAATTTCTTACTGATAAGAAATGTGCTTCTATCAACACCCATGTACTTTCGTCCGTAAAGACTCTTTTCTTTTATCACGTCAAATAATTTACATATTTTTTCATTTTCATCAGATATCAATGAGAATTTGAAGTTGTGTTTTTCTATAAATTTGTGATGTGATTTTATTGAATCTCTTGAGATGCCGACTACATCCCACCCTAGGCGTCTAATTTTTGTTAGATTTTCATTAAACTCTATACTTTCTGAAGTGCATCCTGGAGTGAGATCTTTAGGATAAAAATATAATATAAGGTTTTTGCCCAGATAGTCTTTAAGTTTAGATTTTTTTTCATCAGTTGAAACCAATGGAAAATCTTTTATTTTCATTCCATTTTTGATTTTCATTATTCAGTCTCCTTTAATTTTCTGGCAGATTCTATCAACATAATCGGGATGCCGTCTTTTATTGGGTATGCTAGTTTAGATTCTTTGCATATTAATTCATTCGCGTTTTTGTCGTAAACTAGTTTTCCCCCAGACTTCGGACATACCAACAAATCTAATAAGAAATCATCCATAAGTGGATATTATCTACCATACATCAGATAAATCAATATATTATATCCATCTTCTGACCTTGGATTTATAATCATTATAGTCATCGCCAAATTTTGATGATAAATACCTTTCCTCGGGTTTAATTACATAATATTTAAAGATTATGTAAGTGAAGATACACATAAGCATAATATGCACCATGCTTAATAATATTCCTAATGATAGCTGCAAAAAAATCAAGCCCAGATACATTGGGTTTCTAGAGTATTTATAGATACCACTTTTAATAATCAAAGTTGAAGGTGATGTTGGGTTAGGATCTTCATGTTGACTATTAAATTTTTTTATTGCAGGAACAATTAAAGATATTGCTAAAACTAAAAAGAACAACCCAATTTCTGAAGTTCGTAAAAAATCTAAAAATCTCGGTATCTGATACAACTGATAATAATACATATTTAAAGCTGCAATGCTGAAACCGGTATTTATCGAGAATAACCAAATAATAGGCGGAAAAGTTATTACACTAGCATGATCGTCTTTATTAGTTGGATAGTAGAATATGTGAATAAGTATTATCACGATATAAGTAGGTATGCTTGCATACAAAGAGAGTACTAAGGCATCTTCAACAAATATTTTGATGTCACTTAAATACCACTCGAAAAAATTTATATAACCTACTAGTGAAAAAATTAATGTTAAAAATATAATAATCCTCTTATACATGACGCGCTAAATTGTGAAAGGTTTCCGGAGTTATATTTTCAGCTCTATCATCTGTCTTAATGCCGAGTTTATTTAAGAGATCAGAATCCAACAAGTTTTTTAGTGAAGATTTTAGCATTTTTCTTCTTGTTGCAAATGCCGCATTAACAATTTTCTTAAAATTAGCCTCATGTGTTAAATTTTTGAATACGTCCTGTTTTGGTTCGAGTCTAATATATGATGAAAAAACTTTAGGTTTAGGAACAAAAACATCCGGAGATATATCAAAAAGCTTCTTAGTATTATAATAAACTTGAATCATGACACTTAATCTGCCGTATATTTTTGAATTTGGCTTAGCGATAATTCTATCTACTACTTCTTTTTGTAGCATGAAGTACATATCGTTCACATTATTTGATATTTCGAGTAACTTAAACAAAATTTCAGTAGAGATATTATAGGGCAGGTTTCCAATAATTCTAATTTTAGATTTTACAATTTTTGATAAATCAATTTTAAGAATATCCTCATTCTTAACAACTACATTATTGGCATTCTTAAAACCATTTTTTAATTCACTAATTAGATCCGTATCTTTTTCTATGAGAATGAGTTTTTTAACATCTTTAGAAATAATATAACTCAGCGCTCCATCGCCGGGCCCAATCTCAATAATCTCATCAGAGGACATTGGAGCTATATAACGGATAATTTTATTTATAAGGTTCTTATCATGAATGAAATGCTGACCTAATTTTTTTTTATGTTTATGCATTGCAGAGTTTTTTTGCAACTTTAATGGCTTGCTCAAAACTTGATGTATCAATTTTTCCTGTTCCAACAAGATCTAGTGCAGTACCATGATCAACCGAAACTCTCACAATAGGAAGTCCAAGCGTAACATTTACGGTTGTTTTAAAATTATCAAATTTAATAACCGGGAGCCCTTGATCATGATACATCGTCAAGATTACATCATACTTAGCTATATTTTTTCTCAAAAAGGCTGTATCTGCTGCCACAGGTCCATCAACGCAGACATTTTTTTCCTGAAAGTCTTTTATCACGGGCGCAATAATTTTACTATCTTGCAGCCCCAATAAACCATCTTCACCAGCGTGAGGATTAAGTCCAGTAACTAGTATTCTGGGTTTCGTAATAGCAAACTTTGTTTTCATTTCCTCATTAAGAAGAGAAATAGTTTTTTTCAATTTTGCCTTAGTTATCTCCTTGGTAACACTCTGAATTGGAAGATGTGTTGTATGGAGTGCAACTTTTATTTTCTTATTCATTAGAAGCATCAACGATTTTTTCTTACATATATCGGCAAGATATTCTGTGTGGCCTGATATTTTATATCCTGCTTTATTGAGTATGGATTTGCTAATAGGACCAGTAACCATGGCCGAAGCCTCTTTCTCAAGACATAAATTTGCAGCTAGTTTAATAGAGTTGATGACATACCCAGAGTTTTTATAATTCATTATACCAGGTTTATTTTTCACATTGAGTTTTACAGGAAGTAAGTTTATTAAATTTTTATCAGAATAAGTCTTCGATGAGGTATTGTGTATCACGTTTATGTCAACTTTTTTGTTTAATTTATCTGCACTCTGATATATGAGTGAAGGGTCAGCAATGAAAATAATATTTTTAGAGAGTTTTTTTTGCGCGAGAAGTACTCCAAGATCTGGCCCAATACCTGCTGGCTCTCCTAATGTCACTACAATTTTTTTCAATTTAAAATTCCTTGATATTAATATAAGCCTGATCTTTTAGCTTTGCCATCCAGTCATCTCTTTCACGTTTTGCTTTATTAACCCTGATTGCTTGTGCAACATTGTTTCTAATTACAGACCTCGCATCATCTACCGTCCTTTTATTTTCAAGGAAAAGAATATGCCAACCATATTGTGAGACAAAAGGATCGCTTATAGTTCCTATAGGTGTTTTTTTCATAACATCTGAAAATTCCGGGACTAAATTTTTTGATCTTTGCCAATTTAAATCACCGCCTCTTATCGCCGAGGCATTGTCTTCAGAATACTTTTTAGCGATGTCTGAAAAATCATCAATGTTCTTTATGGTATTACGCATCTCAAACAATTGATTTTTTATATCTTTATCGCTTTTCATAGGATTTGGTTTAATAAGAATATGCCTAACTTTATATTCATCTACCATTGTTGATGCTTTATTTGAAACAGAGATAATTTTAAGTATATGATATCCTCTAGAACTCTTTATAATATCAGTAATTTCACCATCTTTTTTATCTAATAAAGCTTCTACAAAAAGATTGGGTAATTCATTTTTCTTAACAACACCTATGTTTCTTACGCTAATTTTAAAATTGCTGAAATTATCTCTAGCGCTTAAAAAAGTATTTTCCTTAGAGAAATTGTAAATTTCTTCAATTGCTTCACTTGCTATTATTTTTTCCTCGTCCTCGATAACTAGTTCAATCAAATCAAATTCTAGCTGTCCATATTCATCTATGTTTTCTCTCCTAATAAAATTATCAACCTCCTCTTCGGTCACATTCATTCTTGTATAAAACTGAGATATGAAAAGTGCTTCCACAGTCATTTTGTCTCTTATTTCAGATACAAATACATCATACTTGATACCACTTTTTATAATTTTTTCCCTGAATTCATTAATTGTAAGATTTTCTTTAGCAGCCAAATCAAGAATGTTTTTTTCCAGAGCTATATCTGAGATACTGATTCCAAACCTACCAGCAGCTTGTATAAGAAGGCTTTCATTAATTAATTTATCTACAACTTTTTTAATTATATCCCTTTCATTTAGCGTAGAAAATTCTTTTGTAATTTCATCCTGCGTTAAGTTATCGATTGCATTTTGCACCTCAGATTGCAAGATGACTTTATCATTTACCACAGCTATGATTCTGTCTTTGTATTCTTCTCCATATCCTAAACAGGGCAATAATAGCGTAATAGATAATATAAAGATTTTTCTAATCATAATTAGTAGTCAAACTTGTCTTGATAACCAAGTATACCCTCTCTCAGTAATTCAGCAGTTGTGTTGTTTGATGTTGCTATCCCTTTTGGTAAAAACTCAAAGTAAACCACATCGTCCGATTTTGTGCCATTCCAATATTCTCTTAAGACAAATTTTATTCCATAACAACAGCTTTCATATTCGACTCCTATCATTCGTTCAAGGACATCCTCTGAGTTACTTCTTCTGTTATTAAATGAGTAGTTAATTTTACCTATCAGAGATGTCCTGCTATTTATAGGTAATACACCCGATACATCAATTTCTTCTTGAGTTCCTCTTGCAAATCTGTAGCTGGTGTTGAATATCTTGTTCTGTTTTCCATATGGTCGTTTATAAGAAAATCTGATTTGATTTTTTTCACCATAGTTATTATGTGGATCATATTCTGCGTAGGCAGACATTCTCCAATAATCTCCAAACTTAGCATTGACTAGCCCCATTAAATTAGAAGAATCTGAGTGAACTGTATTGCTGTTATTAAGATGTACAGATCTGTCATCAAAATAAAAAATTTGCCCAATAGTTCCTCTGAGATATTCATTACCTGTATTCGTGCTTATGAGACTGGATGATAATGCTAGCGTCATTTGTTTTGCATCATTTAATCTGTCGTGACCGTAGAATTTATTTTCAGAGAATAAATTATACTTAAAATCGACATCTCCACTATCAAATATTGGAATATCATCTTGATTAGAGGCTGGGACGTACAAAAAATAAGCTTCTGGTTCAAGCGTTTGAAGTAGATTATTCTGGGTAATTTTTTCAAAGATCAATCTGCCTCTCATGCTAATAATCGGTGTAGTAGAGCTTATCTCTTTTCTGGTCTTACCCGAGCTATTTAGAGATAATCTATAATCTCTGTGTTTGATACCAACTTTAGATACCATCTCCCAGCCTGATTTTGATATGGGATACGAAAGTGACGGATAAAATACAGATCTAGTACCCGTAACTTTAGTAGGATAAGTGTGATCAAACACAGCAACTTCACTGTTAAAATGATAGTTAAGAGAATTATTCATTCGAGGACTTGTATAATTAAATTTTATTCTAGGTAACACACTATATTGTTCAGTGAGATCAGTTTTAGCAAGTTGAAAATCAGTAGCGCCGATGGAGGTAGACATAGAACCATATTTAGTATAATCAATTCTGTTAAAATTTATGTTTCTGGTTATATGTGTTCTTCCAACTCTTGACACTGTATTTCCAAAATCATCAAAGTAGTTTAAATCAGAGATACCACCAATATTTATTGAGGATGACATTTGTGTTCCAAGCCATCTATCACCATCTCTTTTAAGATTATCTGAAAAGATTCTGTTATCTCTCAAAAAATAAGCATGACGATTTTTTCCGTATACATCATCTTTATCAAGATTTGCAAATTCGAATTCTGTGCTAGTCCTTTTTGATTTGTGACGAAATTCCCCCTCTATCATAAGTCCTCGTCCTGAGAAATTTGTTGGCGTTAATGTCATATCAAAATTTTCTGCTAAGTTGAAATAGTAAGGAATAGATATAACTGATCCGCTTTCACCTGAACTACCTATAGAGGGTAAAAGAAAGCCACTATGCCTCTCTTTGCTTAGTGGAAAGCTGATAAATGGAGAGTACAGTACAGGAATGTTTTTATATTTTAAGAATATATTATATGCATGACCCCTATCGTCATCTCGATAAAGTATAGTTTTAGAAGAAGATAATTCCCAGTCAGGATAGTTTATACTGCAGGTCGTGTAGCTGCTTGGTGTCAAATAAATCAAGCCTTCGTCATCTATGAACAAATCTTTGGCTTTCCCTTTTCCAGGTTGATCTTGACCAGGGAAATAGTAAGTTGTATCTGAAAAAGATACAGTATCATTCTGGCTATTATATCCACCCTCTTCAGCGTAGAGCGTCAAATCTTCTGTTAGATATTTAACATTTCCCTCTGTTTGAAGAACGCCTGTGTCTGCGTTAAATTGCGCCTTATCAGATTTAACTAAGTCATTAGCACGCTCTATTTCAACATTACCCGAGGCGAAAAATATTCCATCTTCATCCTGATTTTGTTCATCTGATCTGACTTCTAGAGTATCGTCATCAGCTTGAACAAGCGTCTTTTGATTTTGATAACTTTCAAATTCATCATCAATACAAACCGGAAGGTTTTTATCAACTCGTGCCGTTAAAAAATCTTCCCTTCTTGAAATGATAATTTCAGTTTCAACTATTTCAGACGTATCAGTATTTCTTGATGGTGTTGTGTTTAAGGATTCTAAATCAAGTTCCTTATCTTTTTTTACAATTAAGACATCCTGACTATAGATCTCTCTGACAATTTCATTAGCAAAAAATATTGTAAGTGTTTTAGGCTCTGAAAATTTTCCTTTTACACGATCGAAATATACATAATCCCATCTATCTTGATGGAAGACATCTGTAATCGACGGAGTACCTAACAAAAATATAATTTGCTCTTTTGTAAGACCAGCTCTTAGTTGCTCAATTTTGTTTTTTTCAATCAAATGCCCTTGGTCAAAAGGGATTTTATATGGTTTAGGCATCCAACTTGGCCCATTTTCCAAGAATTCTAATAAGGGTTTCTCAGGCAATTTAAATGATGATAGCAAGTCAGCATTAGCATGACTTGATATAATCATAGCTGGTATAACAAAAAATTTTAGATGTTTTAGATACATGTATAACTCGATAATAGTACTCAATGATAAATATTATCAGAATTATGGCTATTTTAACATTGTGTAGCTAAGCAATTAGTACAGCTTCAATTTTACTGGCTAAAGCGTCAGGATCATTGCCACCAACAAATTTCTTTAAAATCCCTTTTTTTTCATAGAAATCGATTATTGGAGATGTTTGTTCATGATAAACTTTTAATCTATTCCTCACAGTTTCCTCTTTATCATCATCTCTCTGATATAGCGTCCCTTCGGCTACCGGACACTTATCACCAACTTTTTCTCCCTTATCTGTATTTCCAATATAATCACAAGTATCACAAAGTAGTCTACCCGTGCATCTCGCAACTAAATCTTCATCAGGGACATCAATTAATATTACATGATCAAGACAGAGATTTTTTTCTTCAAACATTCTGTCCAAATTGTTGGCTTGACTAATATTTCTAGGAAAACCATCTAAAATAAAACCATTTTCACACTCCTGAGAATCTATTTTTTTCGAAACTAATGAAACAACTAAATCATCATTTACAAATTGTCCAGTCGACATTATGTTTTTAATTTCTTCGCCTATTGCGCTTCCAGATTTAATTTCCTCTCGAAGTAAATCACCAGTAGATATCTGAGGTATATTATATTTTTTTATAATTTTTTTTGATTGTGTTCCTTTACCACAACCAGGTGCACCTAAAAATAGAATTTTCATCTTTCCTCCTTATTTACAATAGCGGAGCAATCACCAAACTCACAATTGCCATTACATTAATCAAAATATTCATGGAAGGCCCAGAGGTATCTTTTAAAGGATCACCAACGGTATCACCCACAACTGTAGCTTTATGAGTTTCTGAACCTTTTCCACCCAAATTACCTTGTTCGACATATTTTTTTGCATTATCCCATGCCCCACCAGCATTAGACATTGTCAGAGCAAGTAATACACAACTCAGTAAACCTCCACCAAGTAAGCCACCAAGCATTTCTGCACCAAAGCTAAAACCAATAACTACTGGCGCAAAGATTGCTATTGCTCCAGGGAGCACCATTCTTTTTAACGCAGCTGTAGTTGCTATTTCTACACAGCGTCCATTATCTGGTTTTCCTGTGCCTTCAAGCAATCCTGGAATCTCTTTGAATTGTCGACGAATTTCTGTAATCATCTCAAAAGCAGCATCACCCACTGCTGTAATTGTTAATGAAGCAACAAGAAAAGGAATCATCCCTCCAATAAATAAACCTATTAAAACATTGGTATCAGTAAGTAGTAATTTTATTGGTATTTCTCTCCCATGATTTACTTCTTGAACAAAAGCAGTGATAATTGCAAGCGCAGCTAGTGCTGCTGCTCCGATTGCAAAACCTTTGCCAATAGCTGCAGTAGTATTTCCAACTTCATCTAGACTATCTGTTATTTTTCTTGTACCTTCACCAAGACCAGCCATCTCAGCAATCCCGCCTGCGTTATCTGCGACAGGTCCGTATGCATCTATTGCCATTGTTATACCTACAGTGGCTAACATACCAACTGCCGCTATGCCAACTCCATACAAATTAGCAAATTCATTCGAAATAAAAATAATGAAAGCAATTGCAATTATGGGAACGACTACGGACTCAAGACCCGTTGCAAAGCCTGTTGTGATGACGGTTGCAGATCCTGTTTTACCCTGACTTGCGATCTTACGAACAGGTGTGCTACCTGTGTAGTATTCAGTTACTAATCCTATTATAACACCACCAACTGCACCAGATAGAACTGCCAGCCAAATATGTGAGTTTAAGTTTAATACGTTTATCAAGAAATAAGAGGAAATAATAAATATTATTGCTGCTGAAAATGTACCACCTCTTAGTGCGCTACTTATTTTTTCTGTTGATGTGCTTTTTGCAAGAATTTTAACAATTAGTATTCCTGCGATTGAGCAAATTAAACCGAGAGATGCAAGCGCTAAAGGAAGAAACATTAGCGATTCTTGTGGGCCCAGAGTATCGATGATTGTTAAACTTAGTGTTGATGCAATAGCAATTGTAGCAATAATCGAACCACAATATGACTCAAAAATATCTGACCCCATTCCAGCAACATCACCAACATTATCACCAACATTATCAGCAATCACTCCTGGATTGCGAGGATCATCCTCAGGTATTCCTGCTTCGACTTTACCAACTAAATCTGCACCAACATCAGCAGATTTTGTGAAAATGCCACCACCTACTCTCGAAAATAAAGCAACAGTGGATGCTCCCATCCCAAAACCATGTATAACTGAGGCTGTTTCTTTATCGCCCCCATATAGAAAGTACAATACACCTAGACCTAAAAGCCCCATCGCTGCGACAGTAAGCCCCATTATTGAGCCTCCAAAGAAGGCTATAACTAAGCTATCCGACAATCCAGTTTTATTTGCAGCATTTGTTGTTCTGACGTTAGCTTTTGTTGCAGTATACATACCTATAAACCCTGTAGCGGATGAGCAAACTGCGCCTATGATGAATGATATCGTACTTGCAACGCCAAGCCCATAATATATACCAGCAATAAGTATAAGCGCAAAGATAAGTAGAATACTATATTCTTTACGGATGAAGGCCATAGCACCAAGATGAATTTGATCTGAAATTTCAACAATCTTGCCTTCACCAGCAGGGAATTTCAAGACGAATTTATAAAGTAAGTATGCAGTTACTAAGCCACCCAGACCGAAGATTATGGGAATGAATTGTCCTGTAATCATAAATATCCTCTTCTAACAAAATTTGCTAAATGTTATATTTTATAGTTCTAATCATAAGGTGAAATATCGGTATGAATAAAACTAAAGCTCGAAGTGAACATATCAGAAAAAGAGCTAAGATTGAAGAGAAATATAGTTGGGATCGCATGAGTGATGCTGATGATGAGAGACAATCCCACTCTACGAGAGCAGTTATTGCCTCTATTGTCGTACTCACAATTTTCACTTTATATCTTTTCAAGCTTTATGAGGTCCAAGTATCGAGCCATGAATATTATGCAACAAAATCGGACTCTAACCGAATAAGAATCAGACCCATTCCAGCCCAGAGAGGCAATATTTTTGATCGTAATGGAAAAATTCTCGCTAAAAATATTACTACATTCGATCTTATAGTTAAGAAAGAAAAAATAAATAATTACGAGGAGTTTCTGTCTAAAGTAAAAACAATTATAGAGCTTTCCGATTCACAAGTTAAAAATCTTAATAAGCAATTTCGTAATAAAAGAATTAGAGATATAACGCTTTTAGAAGACATTACGATGGAGGAGTATTCAAAAATTTCTGTAGATAAACACGCATTGCCCGAAATTGAATTAGGTGTAAGGTCGCGTCGGGAATACCTATATCCTTATTCGACATCTCATGTGCTTGGATATACTGGAAATGTGTCTGACTCTGACGTCTACTCTGGCGTAATAGATATTCAAGAGGGTATGACTGAGGTTGGAAAGCTTGGTGTTGAAAGATTTTATCAAAATATCCTAGCCGGAGAATCTGGGTTTGAAAAACTTGAAACCGATGCGTTAGGAGAAATTATAAGAACCGTAGAAACAAAAGATTCCAAAAGAGGGGATGATGTTTATCTGACTATCGATATTGATTTACAAAATTATGCGTATGAACAGATAAAGAACAAAGAGGGGAGCATCATTGTGATGAATCCGAATAATGGAGATATTATCTCTTTTATTAGTGCGCCTGGTTATGATTTGAATCTATTCACTAAGTCTATAAGCACCGAAAATTATAATAAGTTAATAAACGACATAAGAAAGCCGCTAATTAATCGGGCTATTAATGGTCAATATCCGCCTGGATCTACTCTTAAACCATTTGTGGGCCTGATAGCACTGGAGGAAAACATCATTAATGAAAAAAAACTAATTAATTGCAGCGGAGCCTATAGTTTAAAAAATCATAAACGCCCATTTAAATGTTGGAAAAAAGAGGGACATGGCCCTTCAGATTTATCATATTCTTTAACTCAATCTTGTGACGTTTTCTTCTACAGAGTTGCTGAATTAACTGGTATTGATACCATTAGTGAAAATTTATATAAATATGGTTTTGGTCAAAAAACTTATCTAGATTTGTATAATGAATCTTCTGGACTTATACCTGATAGGGATTGGAAATATAAAATTAAGCAAGAACCATGGTACCCCGGAGAAACCTTAAATGTTGGAATTGGACAAGGTTATTTTTTAGCTACTCCTATGCAACTTACTCTCGCAACCTCATCACTCGCTACCGCAGGTAGTACTTTCGTTCCTCATCTTCTCCTACAATCGATTGATACCAAAACTGGTGACGCATTACCATATGAATATAAAAAAAATAAGTTTACTACTCCTTATCCTGATGCCAATAAGTTAGATATTGTTCATCATGCAATGTGGAGAGTTACAAATGAAAATGGTGTTGGGACTGCTTCTAATATGAAGAGAGTAAAGGGTCTTGAATTTGCGGGCAAAACTGGGACCGCTCAGGTCTACTCGCTCGATGCCGGAAAATCTGACAAAAAAAAGCTCCAAGATCATGCGCTTTTCATCAGCTATGCTCCCTTTGACAAGCCGGAAATAGTGGTAACAGTAATAATTGAGCATGGAGGTAGTGGCTCTACTGCTGCAGCTCCGATAGCGCGCAATATCATAGATTTCTATTTTAATAATAATATGAAGGTTTCAAGTAATGATTGATTATGTAGGTAATAACTATCAATCGCGGGGACTATCTAATCTTCTACATATTGATCTCAAGCTTTTTCTGGCAATCATCGCGATAACAATACTTGGATTATTGACAATTTATAGTAGCTCCTCGGGAGACATGTCCTTAGTGATAAAACAATTTACACGGATCGCAATAGGTATTATTACGATGGTATTTATAGCACAAGTGCATCCAGATAATCTTCGATTATTCGCGCCGCCTTTATATTTTTTTACAGTTATTCTATTAATTATGGTTCTTTTTTTTGGTGTTGGTAACACAGCTGATAGGTGGCTAGATTTGTATTTTATAAGATTTCAGCCATCTGAATTAATGAAAATTTTTGTTCCACTTATGGTCGCGTCTTACTATTCAGATAAACCTCTACCTCCAAAATTTACATACATCCTTCTAGCCAGCATTGTTGTTTTAGCACCCGTTTTAATGATAATGAAGCAACCTGATTTAGGCACAGCTCTGCTTATTGCCATGTCAGGCGCAATTGCGATTCTCCTAGCAGGAATTTCAATAAAGTTTTTTGTGTCTAGCTTGATCATAATCATTTCTCTAGTCCCTGTATTGTGGATGAATATGCATGCTTATCAAAAGCAAAGAGTATTGACATTTTTTAACCCAGAGTCTGATCCTATGGGTTCTGGCTATCACTTATTACAATCTAAAATTGCCTTAGGCTCGGGAGGATTTTTTGGCAAAGGTTTTCTTAATGGCACTCAGTCCAAGCTTGGGTTTGTACCAGAGCATTCTACAGATTTTATTTTTAGTGCTTATGGTGAGGAGTTTGGGTTTATCGGAGTCTTGTTGCTCATGTTTTTATATCTTTTTATAGCTCTACGTGGATTGAGTATTTCTGTAAAAGCAACTGATAATTTTGGGCGCATATTAACAGGTACTTTAAGTCTAACTATATTTTTGTATGTGTTAGTAAATGTAGGAATGGTCATTGGTTTCTTACCAGTTGTTGGCGCTCCTCTTCCGTTTATGAGTTACGGAGGTACATCTATGGTCACGTTATTTGCAACTATCGGAATTATTATGTCTATCAAGTCTCATCAACGGATTTTGAGAAAATGATTAAGTTATTATTTATCTTTACAATGACTATACCAAATTTCGTTTACTCAAACGATTCATATCTTGATAAAAAAGAAGTTCAGGATTTTATAAAATATATGTATGAAGAACATAATTACGAAGAAAAAAAATTGAAACAACTTTTTTCGAAAATTAAACCAAATAAAAAAATAAAAAAATATATTAAGAAAGCCCCTGAAAGAACATTGACATGGAACGGATGTAATGAAAATGATAAGAATTGCACGGACTACAAGCAGCTTTTTGTAACGACTAATAATATTACTAGGGGAGTAGAGTTTTGGAATGATAATAAAAAAGCTCTCAGAAAGGCTCAGCTTAAATATGGTGTCTCGCCAGAGTATATAATCGCAATTATTGGGATAGAGAGTAAATATGGCACCAGGACAGGCTCTTTTAAAACTTTTGATACATTAGCGTCTTTATCTCTGGGTCCAAATAAGGGGAGAAGAGCAAAGTTTTATAAGACGGAGTTGGAAAATTTTTTATTGTTGTGTAGAGAAAATAACTTTAATCCTAGCACTTTAAAAGGATCATATGCTGGTGCTTTAGGCCACCCTCAATTTATTTCAAGTAGTTACAGATATTATGCCGTAGATTTTGATAATGATAATCAAGTTAATCTTTGGAATTCAAATCAGGATATAATTGGAAGTGTTGCAAATTATTTTTATAAGCATGGTTGGAGATCTGGTAATCCCATACTATCTTCAATAATTTCAGATGATATAGCGCTAATTGATAGTGAGTCAAAAAAAACTTATAAACCTAAAACAAAATATAAAGAATATAAATCAAGGGGATTGAGTAGTGATATCGAAATTGATAGTTCTGCTTTACTTTCCGTAATAGGTAGGGAAGAAAAATCTGGTAAAATTTATAATTTTGCGCATAAAAATTTTTACGTCATAACCCGTTATAATAGAAGTAGACTTTATGCGCTAGCTGTATATTTTTTAGGTGAAGAAATTAAGAATGCCAAAACTAAGATGGAAAGAAGATGATTTGTGATATAATCTACAATAATGTTAACGAGTAAACATATTGCTAAGTCTGTAGTCTCACTTTTAGTAGCAACTATGTTTCTATCTAGCAATGTATTATCAGCTCCAATTCCAAAACCCCCTAATCCAAACATCAAATCATATGTATTAATGGATTTTGATAGTGGAATGATAATCGCTTCCAAAAATCCTGATGCTCAAATACCACCAGCAAGTATCACTAAAATAATGACTTCATATATTGCATTCTTAGAACTACAAAACAACACGCTAAATATGAATGAGGATGTTTTAATCAGCAAAAAAGCGTGGAAGACTGGAGGTTCTAAAATGTTTATTGAGGTAGGCAAGAAAGTCAAGGTATCTGATTTATTGCATGGCATCATTACTTCATCTGGTAACGACGCAAGCGTCGCCATGGCAGAGCATATTTCTGGAGATGAGGACACGTTTTCAATTTATATGAATCAGATTGCTTCGAATCTGGGATTGAAAAATACCAATTATACTAATTCAACAGGTTTGCCAGATGATCAGCTTTTTACTTCTGCGAGAGATATGGCTGTTTTATCAAGAGCACTAATTAAAAATTTTCCTAATCAGTACAAAATGTACAAAAATAAAGAATTTATATTTAACGATATCAAGCAATACTCACGAAATAAATTACTCTATTTAGATGATAGAGTTGACGGAATAAAAACTGGTTTTACTAAAAAAGCAGGTTATTGCTTAGTAAGTTCATCTAAACGTGGGAAAAGAAGGCTTATTTCTGTTGTTATGGGTGCTAAATCTCCTGATCAACGAACAGACATCTCAAAATCATTACTTGAATATGGTTTTAGATTTTATGAGACTCATAAAATCTTTTCACCAGATGATAAAATACATACAGCTAGAGTATATAATGGTGAAAAAAAAGAACTTTCGCTCACTGTAAAAGAAACTGAATTTATTTCGATTCCTCGGAGATCTCTCAAGCGCATCAAGACAAATTTTGTAATTGATAAAGGCCTTACTGCACCCGTGAAAGCAGGAGAGAATGTTGGATTTGTTGCAATCAAACTTGATGATAAAGTAGTTACAAGAATTAATCTTTATGCTTCTGAATCAATTGAAATTGGTAATGTATATCGTCGTAGTGTCGACTCAGTCCTCAAAAACTTCTAAATTATGGACAATATTGTATTTCTTAACGGAAAATTTATAGATAAATCAGAAGCCTCTATTTCGATAATGGACAGGGGTTTTCTTTTTGGAGATGGTGTTTATGAACTTATTCCTGTTTATAAATCTAGAATATTTTTATTAGATAAACACCTAGCAAGATTAAGATCAAGTCTGAATCATATCAATATTGATAGCGAGTCTGCTGGTATAAGTAATATTGGTGAGGTTATTAATGGAATTATTGAGAAAAATAAAATACTTGATTCATATATATACGTTCACATCACTAGAGGACCACAATCTCCGCGTAATCACGTTTATCAAACTGATCTTAAACCAACGATATTAGTAATGGGCGAAAATTATAATATTTTCTCTAAAGATCAAATTATGAGAGGATTTAAGGCCACCGTGCAAACAGATTTTAGATGGACTAAGTCACATATAAAAAGTATTTCTCTTCTTGGGAATGTGCTGCTCAAAAATCATGCTTATGATAATAATTTTTATGAAACTCTTCTTATAAGAGATGACTTGCTTACAGAAGGTGCAGCTAGCAATGTTTTTATAGTAGAGGATAATAATGTTATTACGCCAAAACTCAGTGAGAATCTATTACCAGGCGTGACTAGAGATTTGATTATAAATCTTGCTCGTCAGAGCGGCAAACAAGTTTCTGAAGAAGATATTTCCTCAGATCGTTTGATAAGCGCGGATGAAATATGGTGTTCATCCTCAACTAATTATGTTGTCCCTATAACAAAAGTTGATGACGTTATTATTCAAAATGGGAAAGTTGGAGATACTACGAAAGAATTTTACAATTTAGTTACAAAATACATACAGGAATTGTAACCCACATCATCAAAAATGACGTGGGTTAAAATACCATTTATCTTGTTTTAGTTTGTCTTTGGTTCGCAAGAATATCCAGCAGCATTCATCTCTATTGCTTTAGCAGTACATTCATCTCTTGAAGAGAATGGTCCAACAGTTTCGTAGCGATCGTAGTCACCCTCAATTGGGTAGATTTTTGCTGTATATGCACTTGGCTCAGTGCCAACACCGCCACCACATGCTGTAAGTACAGCAGATAGCATTAAGACAGACATTATTTTGATAGTTTTCATTTGCCCCCCTTCGGCCTAGTAATTATGAGTATTATCATACTCGTAAAATTAAGGATATCACAACTTACCTGAATTTTAATAAGTTAATTACTAAATTTCATAAACATTATAAGCATTCTCTAATATAGTATGAATATTTTTTCAAAAAAAATAAGTTATATGAATATTTTTTGATACAATCATATTGTTATAACAAAGTATTGGGGAACACCATGATTAATAAAATTAAGAAAGAAAAAGGTATCCTTGAGAAATTTTCAGAGTCCAGAAGATCAATGCTGAAAAGTCTCGGAGCCGTTGCAGCTGCGACGCCAGTTGTAGGAAGTATGTTCAAAGCCAAAGATGCGGATGCTGCACTAGCAGATCATACTATGTATTTAAGAGGGAATTATTTTGAAAGCTGTACTTGCGAGACAATTTGTCCTTGCTTACTACTTCTTGACCCTACCAAAGGTTATTGTACTGCATTCCTTGGATGGCACATTGATAAGGGATGGGTCGGTTCTACGGATGTTAGTGGATTAAATGTAGCAATGTTTCTTCATGCACCAAAAAATCTTCTCAAAGGAGGTTTCACTGTTGGCGTTTATGTTGATGACAGAGCAAGTCGATCACAAAAGAAAGCTTTAACTGAAGCTTACCATGGAATTCATGGCGGTCATTTGGGGGTTGTTGCCAGCCTAGTTAAAGGCGCAGAAGGAGGTCCACGTGAGTTTTTACCAACTAGATCTGCAAAAATAGATTTTACTGTAAACTCGCCACATAGACATCTCGTTGTCCATGGAGTAGGTGAAAATAAAATGGAACAACTAGCTGGTGCAGGCGGAAAACCTGTAGTAGTTCACGATACTCCTCTAGCAGTTGCACCTCCATTTCCAATAACTGTCAGTAGAGCATCAAAACTCGTTTACAACGATCATGGCATTAGTCACTCGTTTGAAGGTGGTAATGGGTTAAGCTCTCCATTTGTATATATGGATGGCGGCGCTAAACAAACTGCTGTTGAAAAATCCTAATACTTTTAGATAAACCTATCCTTGTCATAAGGATAGGTTTTTCATTTATAGCAATTTAATGAATAATCAAATACCAAAAGCACCATTAAAAGACCGGATGATTGTTTATGTCGGAGTTGCATCAATCATATTAGTTTCATGGGCATATATAATAGGCATGGGTTGGCATATGGGCACATTACCATTTAGTGAGCCAATGCAAATGGATATGAAAACTATGGACATGGATAAAATGGACATGGCGATGGATAATCAAGGAGGCTTAATTAATTCTCTTATAACCTGGATGCCGCCATCACAAGGTGCATGGTTATCATCCGATTTCTTTTTATTATTTTTAATGTGGTCTGTGATGATGATAGCTATGATGACTCCTTCCATTCTTCCCATGGTCATGCTATTTACTGCGATAAACGAAAAAAATAAAACTCAGAATAAACCTTACGCTTCTCCTTTTAATCTTTTATTTGGTTATCTGCTCAGTTGGATTCTATTTAGTTTGATAATAACTTTACCTCAGTACTCTATGCATCAAGCAGAACTACTTAATCCTATGATGGAACCTACGCACGCTTATGTAGGAGCATTATTTTTAATTTTAGCTGGTTTATATCAATTCACACCATTTAAAGATGCGTGCCTTACTGTATGCCAATCTCCATTGAGCTTTATGATGAATAACTGGAGGGATGGAAACCTGGGTGCCTTTTTGATTGGCTACAAACATGGATTTTATTGTGTTGGATGTTGCTGGGTTCTTATGTTAACACTATTTGCATTAGGCGTAATGAATATTATGTGGGTTGCTATCTTAACAATATTCGTTTTGTTTGAAAAATTATCCTACAAATATCCAAAGCAATACAGATATATCACAGGTGTAATTTTTATATCGTGGGGTTTATTTCTTATTTAGTTTTTAGAGAGAGTTATAAGCTGATCTTGCATTTTCAAGTCTTTCTGGCGTCCCTATATCTTCCCAATATCCTCCAAAAATACTAGAAGAAATATTTTTTTCCTCTCGAAGAATGTCTCCTAAATCACTATGATTATATTTTCTAAATAACTCCGAAGTATACAAACCGATTCCAGTAAAAGTAAAATCTTGTCCTTTAATTAGATGATTATCTTCTAGTGAAAAATCACCTTGATGATATGTTGGTTTTGGCACTAGTATGATATGTCCTAATTTATTTGATAAATCATGCTTCAATAAATCTATAAACGTATAGTTAGTCCATATATCTGCATTAACAACCAAGAATGGGTTTTCACCAAAGAAGTCTAGTATTTTGCGAATGCCATTTGCCGTCCCTATTGGTGACTCGCCCTCATCACTAATAGTAATTTGTATGCCGAACTTTGAACCATCACCAACATGATCATGAATATAGGATCCTAGATAAGCCGTATTAATTGCGATATCTGTAATTCCTGATTCAGCAAGTTTAATTATTTTATCTTCTAAGAGTGTAACATTACCTACCTTTAATAGAGGCTTAGGGATGTCTCTAGTTAGGGGCAGCATTCGTTGTCCCTTGCCTGAAGCTAATATTATTGCTTTACGATTCATAACAAATTCTTTATCTCCAATTCATGACAGGCGCTTTTAATATTTGTGAGGTAAGGATATTTCTCTAAGACTTTTTCAACATAAGCGAACGTTCTGGGTATATCAGAAAGATAACTAGTTTTATTATCTCTATGATTCAATCTAGAAAATATTCCAATAGCTTTTAAATGTCTTTGAAGACCTGTAATATCATACCATTCCACAAATTCTTCGGAACTAAAATTATACACATCTTTTATTTTATTTGAGAAGGAATGCAGCATATCTAAAGTTAATTTTTCATCCCAGGTTATATAACAGTCTTTAAGTAATGATACGATGTCATACGTTATTGGTCCTACAACAGCATCTTGATGATCAAGTACTCCTGGATTATTTTTTTGGGTCATCATTAAATTTCTCGAATGAAAGTCACGATGCACAAAGCTTTTTGGAATACTATCTATTTTGTTTTGTAAAACTTCTAGACCCTGATTAAATTTCGTTTTATTAATAGTCTCATCATTAATTTTTAGATGCTCGTTTAAAAACCACTTCCTAAAAATACCTAGCTCTAATCTTTGTTCCTCAATGTCGAATGTTTTAAGATTTTCTGTACTAGCTTCTTTTTGCATTTTACATATCGTATCAATTGCATCGGTATATAAACAATATACGGTATCATCATTTAAAACATCTAAATATTTCTTGTCACCTAAATCAGACATTAATATAAAGCCTTTACTCTTATCTGTTTTTAAAATTTTAGGTACATTTATACCGATACTTTCTAATCTTATATTAATATCTAGGAAACTTTCTAACGGTTCTAATTTTGGAGGGGCATACATAAGTATTTTAGTATCATTATCAAATGATAATCTCCAATAAGACCTAAAACTTGCATCGTTAGAGGCAGGGGATATCTCACAAGGCTCTTCAACATTTGCTGATACCCACGAATGAATTATCTCTAATTTTTCTTTATTCATCTGCTAATATTACATTATAAATATATTATTTATTGAACTTTTTAAAGAAAAAAAGGAACACAAAAATTATGAATGAAACGAAATATTTTAAAGATGCATTAGAGCTCCAAGTAGAAGCTAAAAAAATTGGACTAGATTGGCTTACAACAGATGGCATTATTCTCAAATTGCAAGAAGAGACTTTTGAAGTTAGTGAAGAAATAAAAAAAAACAATAAGACATCAATTAAAGAAGAACTTGGGGATCTTTTATTTACTTTTATTTGTCTTGCTAGACATCTAGATATATCAATTGATGATATTTTACTGGATGCTAATAGCAAATTTAAAGATAGATTTGAAAAAGTTAAAAAAATACTAGACGAGCAAGGCCTTTCTTATGCTAGTCCTGATGAGATGAATCAAATCTGGAAGTTAATTAAAGGCTAGAGCATTTAACTTTTTTTGTCTTTTTAACTCTATATTTACAGAATTGAGTTAAGTCACAGTCATTACATTTGGGATTTCTTGCTACGCATGTATATCTTCCATGCAGGATAAGCCAATGATGAGCATGCATTTTAAATTCATCTGGAACATTTTTAATTAATTTTTTCTCCACGGTTAAGACATCTTTTCCTGGCGCAATCCCTAATCTATTGGAAACTCTAAAAACATGTGTATCCACACCAATTGTGGGCTGACCAAATGCATTATTCAGCACTACGTTTGCAGTTTTACGACCAACTCCAGGAAGGCTTTGCAAGTCATCTATGTTGCCAGGGACTCTACCCCCATACTTATTTAACAGAATCTCGCATGTCCTAATCACATGTTTAGCCTTAGCATTGTATAGACCTATAGTTTTTATATACGATGATAATTTTTTCACGCCAAGATTTAAAATCTCTTTTGGTGATTTTGCATCTCTGAATAATATTTTGGTAGCCGCATTCACACTCTTATCTGTAGCTTGAGCAGATAGTATTACAGCTATTAATAGTTGAAATTTGCTTTTATAATTTAGATCTGTTTTTGGTTCTGGATTTTTTTTTCTTAAAATTTTAAAAATCTTCTGAATAGATTCATTTTTCATAGGTTTTGATATTTTTTCTTTTCAAGCTTTCTCTCTCGATAGCTTTATTAACATATTCACGTAAATTTACATTCTCGGCTAATCTTTGTTTTTTTTGTTCTTTTGCTTTTTTAATTTTTTCAATCCTATCAATTTTAGAATAATAGTTTATTTTAGATTGATTCGATTTATCAGTAGGCCAACTCCACAGTTTGATATCTGGATTATCTATCATAGTCATGCATTCAGTCGGACATTCGTTTATACACAGCTCACATCCATTACAATATTCATTGATTATGTGATGTTGTTTAAGCTTAGCACCTAAGATTGCATCTACTGGACAGACTTTAATACAAATAGTGCAACCAATGCAGTGCTCGACATGAATATGAGCAATTTTATAATCAATATTTTGTGATAACTTTTTAAAATGACCTTTCTTAATATCCTCTATTAAAATTCTTGTGCTCTCAGATCCAGGTTCACATCTATCTGTCTTTTCTCCATCTTCTACTATTGCACGTGAGTAAGATTCGCAATCATCGTATTTACACTTCTTACATTGCATCTGTGGAAGGATATCAAGTATCGCATTAATCTTTTTTATATTATCGGTCATGAAATTTTTGAACCAGGTGTAACATTCTTTAATGGACTTATTAAAACAATTTCCTCTTTGTCTGACGTAGCTAGCACCATACCATCTGATACACCAAATTTCATTTCTCTCGGCATAAGGTTTGCAATCACAATTACTTGTTTATCTATAAGATTATCAGGGGAATATGATTTTTTTATTCCGGCAAAAACTGTTCTTGTATCTTCACCTAGATTTATTCGTAGTTTTAACATTTTTCTTGAGTCCTCTACCTCCTCAGCTTCTACAATAGTACCTATTCTTAAATCTAGTTTTATAAAATCCTCAATAGTTATTTTATTATCAGTCATTTTTTTCCTCCTGATTCTGTCCTCATAGATTCAATTGATTCAGAGTCAATTCTATTTATTATGGGCTCAAACTTGTCTATTTTTTTTGATATAAGTTGATTATCAATGTTTTCCCAAGAAAGCGATTCACATTGTAATATTTTTTCAATTTTATCAACACAGTCGGGAATAATAGGTTTTAAGTATCCAGCTAAGACTTTAAACATATTCAAACCATCGGTACATACTTTTTGTACATATCCTCTATTATTATTGTCTTTAATTTGCACCCACGGCTTTTCTTCATCAAGATATTTATTTACTTCATCAGCTAGTGAAGTAATTAATCTTATGTTGGCAGAATATTTTCTATCTTCATAATTTTTTATAATTTCATTTTTATTTTCTATAATATTATCATGCAGCTTATTGTTATTAAGCTCTGACGCAAGTTCATTACCAAAGTCTTTATTAATGAAGCGGGCACATCTACTTCCAATATTAATAATTTTACCAACGAGGTCAGAATTTACTCTTGCTTGAAAATCACTTAAATTTAAATCAATATCCTCAATAGTATTGGTCAATCTGCTAGCAAAATAATATCTAAGATACTCGGGATTTAAGTGATTCAAATATGTTCTTGCATTAAAAAAGGTTCCTCTAGACTTTGACATTTTCTCTCCATCTACAGTTAAGAAGCCATGACAGTAAATAGAATTTGGTGATCTAAAATTAGAAGCTTCAAGCATAGCAGGCCAAAATAATGCATGAAAATATGCAATATCTTTTCCAATAAAATGATAGAGCTCGCATTCAGATTCATGATTCCAAAACTCATCAAAATTTATATTTTTCTTATCACACATATTTTTGAATGAAGCAATATATCCTACGGGAGCATCCAACCAAACGTAAAAATATTTATCATCATATCCAGGAATGTTAAATCCAAAATATGGTTTATCTCTTGTTATATCCCAATCAGCCAAACCATCCTTAAGCCACTCCTCAAGTTTATTTTGTATCTCACTTTGGACGCTGTCTCTCTTCATCCATTTTTTAAGATAGTCTGTATAATTGCTTAATTTGAAGAAAAAATGTTCTGTCTTTTTTGTGCTCGGTTTAGTATTTGAAATAATAGAAATTGGTTTTTTAAGTTCAGTAGGGGAATAGGTTGCTCCGCACTCTTCACAAGCATCTCCGTATTGATCCTCGGCACCACATTTAGGACAAATGCCTTTTATATAGCGGTCAGGTAGAAACATCTTCGCAGATTCATCGTAGAATTGCTCAATTTCTTGTGATTTGATATCACCATTTTCTTTGAGTGAGTTATAGATAAATTCAGAGTATTCTCTATTTTCCTCTGAGTGAGTTGTATAGTAATTATCAAATTCAATACCAAAATCTTCAAAATCTTTTATGTGCTCTTGATATGTTTTTTTAATTAATTCTTCAGGTTTTACATCAAGCTCCTTAGCTTTCAGCATTATCGGAGTTCCGTGAGCATCATCCGCACAAATGTAATAGCATGTATTTCCGGACATTTTTTGGTTTCTAACCCATATATCTGTTTGAAGATATTCAACCAGGTGCCCAAGGTGTATAGAACCATTTGCATATGGGAGAGCACTTGTGACTAGAATTTTACGCATAAACTTACTTAATTAGTTGTTATAAATTTTTTATAAATCGTTATAATATACCAATCTAAAATATACTGTATATTTTAACTTAAATTTGGATAAAATAATCAAATGCAAAAAGAAAACATTGAAGCAGTTTTAAAAGAATATGATTGTCCTTATATGGGCACCGACCTAGTAAGCGGTGGAACAGTAAAAGACATCCAGGTGGATGGCAATAACGTCTCCATCAAGATTGTATTGGGTTGGCCGGCAGAAGGTATTATGCAAGCATTCCATGAGAATCTTACAAAAAAGATGTTAGATGCCTACCCAGATGCCAAGTTAACACTAGATTTGAGTTACGAAATTATTCCACACACAGTTCAGCAAAGCCTTGAGCGTGTCAAAGGTATTAAAAATATTATCGCGGTCGCTTCAGGTAAAGGTGGCGTAGGAAAATCAACCACGGCTGTAAACTTAGCATTGGCTCTTAAAGAAGAGGGCGCTAATGCTGCAGTTTTGGATGCAGATATATACGGTCCTAGTATTCCAAGAATGTTAGGTCTTAAAGGACGACCTGATTCTGAGGATGG